>SDBU01007320.1_pt1 | contig 12743 bp, 16 predicted proteins | sample 2277071 | NCBI WGS metagenome assembly SDBU01 (sample SAMN10397929, study PRJNA504765) | marine sediment metagenome | isolation source: marine sediment core GS08_GC12, 126 cmbsf | place: Arctic Ocean: Gakkel Ridge, Loki's castle | collected 2008 | reverse complement strand
AACTCGGACTACCAACCAGTAGGCCTGCGTTTTGCTTCCTTGCCAGCCTTGTCCTCGCTCAACCAAAAACGAAACCTAATTTCTTTACCAGTCCTTAAAGGTAAAGATAAGACAAAAGCGGAAGTTGCAAAATGAATCGAAATCTCTACCAGCCCATAAACGGCGGAATTGTTGATATTATAGACGAATCACCGACGATTAAAAGTTTTGTCGTTGTGCTGGAAGAAACATTCAAGTTTGAAACAGGCCAGTTTGTAGAGCTGACTTTACCCGGCGTTGGTGAAGCGCCTTTTACTCCTTCCTCGTCGCCTTCGGATACTAAGAAAATGGAAATTACTATTATGAAGGCTGGTCAGGTAACGACTTTATTACACGAGTGTGAAAAGGGACAAAAAGTCGGCATTCGGGGGCCTTATGGCAAGGGCTATCCGATTGATGATTTTGTTGGCAAAGAAATCTATATCGTCGGCGGCGGTGTAGGTTTGGCACCGATTAGGTCTTTGTTTTTGACCCTGGTTGAGAGAATTGAGGATTTCAAATCTGTGGTTTGCCGGTTCGGAGCAAAAACACCTGATGATTTTATCTACAAGAACACACTTTTCGACTCCTGGCAAAAAATTGACGGCGTGGATATTAAACTTACCGTCGATGAGGCAAACGGCAGCTGGGCTGGTAACTTTGGCGTGGTAACTACTATCTTAGCTCGTGATGACGTGAATATTTCAAATGCCGTGGCGGTGGTTTGTGGTCCGCCGATTATGATGAAATTCTCAACCTTGAAATTACTGGAGTTCGGGTTCGGTCATGAACAAATTTATCTCTCAATGGAAAAGAATATGAGCTGCGGAGTAGGCAAGTGCGGCCACTGTATGTTAGGCAAGTATTATGTCTGCAAGGAGGGTCCTGTTTTTACCTACGACCAGATAAAAGACTACCCAAATATCTGGGATTAATTCGTGGCCCGTCGCTCGTGCCCCGTCCCTCGTGGTGCGGGTCACCGGTTACGGGAAACGGGAGACGAATTATGGGTGCGAAGTTAATAATCGATTTGGCAAAATGCAAACTTCAGGATGAATCCGATGTTCAGTGTTCGTACAAGCATCATCCCCGGAACAAAGGGATAGACTCACTGCTGGAGATGATTCGTTTTGCCCTGGTCTGTCGCCGGTGTGAGTCAGCGCCGTGCATTAAGGCCTGTCCCGTAGACGCCTTAGAGAAAGTACCGAGCGAAAAGAACGATTATGGTATTCTTAAGCGGGCAAATATGTTGTGTACCGGCTGCGGCAGTTGTGCGATAGCCTGCCCTTTTGGAACGATATATACTGATTTGATACCTTTCCCAAGCAGCGTTTGTGATCGCTCCGAAGGTAGATTAAAAGAAGGTGAAAAGCCATTATGTGTTATGACTTGTGAGGATGGGAGTTTGGATTATAGAGAAGTTGACCTGGATAAGGAAGGTGATATGACAGAGGTCTTCGAAGATATCGTTGTTAAAGTCACCGGCGGAAGCACTTGGGAGCCGTTTTTGAGGGATATGTAAAAGGCAGAGAAATGATTGAGGCATTACAGAATTTATTCTGGATTCTGATCTTTCCAGGTTTTTTGTTTACCGTTGTTTTGGGCCTGGTTGCCTGCTGGATAGTTCGCAAGGTCAGTGCCCTGGTGCAATGGCGTGTCGGCCCGCCGCTTTTCCAGCCGTTCTACGATATTATGAAACTGATGGGCAAGGAAACACTTATACCGCAAGACGCTCAACGAACTGTTTTTATCGTGGCCCCGCTTGTCGGCCTGGCCGGCGTGCTATTGCTTTCGACAATGCTCGGGGTGGCGGCTTTCTGGCCGGAGGAAACTTTTGTTGGTGATATTATAGTAGCGATTTATCTAATGGTTTTACCTTCGCTGGCATTGATTCTCGGCAGCAGTGCCAGTGCCAGCCCCCACGCAACAATTGGCACAAGCAGAGAGATGAAACTGGTGATGGGTTACGAGCTGCCGCTTATTTTGGCCTTTATCGTGGTGATTATTAAGATGGTCGGATTAGTCAAAGCTGGATTCGTCGAGTCCGGCCAACAGCTTACTTCTGACGATTTAGTTAAAGTTTTGAGTTTAGCTGAAATTGCCAAACATGCGCCGGTCTTGAGCATCTCTGGAATGTTAGCGTTTTTGGCTGCTTTATTATGTGTTCAGGCAAAGCTTGGATTTGTCCCCTTCGACATGGCCGAGTCGGAAACCGAAGTGGCCGGCGGCATAATGATAGAGTACTCCGGAGTTTTGCTTGCGGTTTGGAAGCTTATGCAGGCAATGATGCTCGTGGCTCTGCCGCTGTTTTTGGTAATGGTATTTCTCGGCGGATTTGGTACTACGGCAGGATGGCCGTTAGTATGGGGAATCGGAAAATATGTTTTGGTCCTGGTCTTGATGATTTTGATAAAGAATACAAACCCGCGGGTACGGATTGACCAGGCGATGAAGTTCTTCTGGGTCTATTGCGGGATTGCTTTGGTTATCGCTATTATCCTTGCATTAATAGGTAGTAATTATGGCATCAACTGGCTTTAAGATAGCGGGTAGCGTATAGCTGTTAACAAAGCACGCTATAAGCTGCCATATATATACGGGACACGAATTATGAGCTGGAAAATATGGTCATTGAAAAAATCGGTGTGGGTTTTCCACGTCAATACCGGCGCGTGCAACAATTGCGATATCGAAATTATTAATTTACTGACGCCTAAGTATGACGTTGAGAGGCTTGGTATCAAATTAGTAGGCTCACCGCGACATGCTGATGCTCTGCTGGTGACCGGCGTGGTTACCGCCCAGGCGGCTCCGCGACTGCGGGAAGTATATCGCCAAACTCCAAAACCCTGCATTGTCTTTGCGATAGGTGCATGTGGTTGTGAAACAGGGATATTTAATGGCGCTTACCACGTGGTTGGGCCGGTGGATAAGATAATCAGGGAAATCGACCCTGAAGCAATTATTGCCTATGTGCCGGGCTGCCCGCCGAAGCCTGAAGCCATGATATCCGGCGTAGTAAAGGCGCTATCGGTTTTATAACAGGACAAGGATATGAACCAGGAAGAATTAAATAATAGATTGTCGGAAATAAAAGATAAGCTCATAGATGATATAGAGCAACAGGCGGACAATAGAATCTTCCTTTTATGTGAGGCCGAAAACAGTTACGCTCTCAACAAGTTCTTGTTCGAAGATGTGCCTTTAAGGTTTTTAAGTGCTACGGGAATTGATTCTGACGATTGCTTCGAAGTTCTTTATCATTATTCGTATGACCAAACCGGGTGTATGGTTACTTTGAAGGCCTTTATCCGCGACCGCGAAAAGCCGGCGATTGAATCTATTGCCCCGTTCTTGCCGGCCGCCGAGTGGATAGAAAGAGAAATACACGATATATTGGGGATAGATTTCAATAATCATCCTGATATGCGGCGGTTGATTCTGTCTGATGATTGGCCTGAGGGTGTTTATCCGTTGAGGAAGGATACGGAGCTGCCGGTACGGCTGGTGGATGGTTCACCATCCGGTCGTCCAACCGTCCAATCGCAATCACCCGCCCGGCGAACGGTCGAGCTCTCGAAACCCATTGTTGCAATCGGCCCGTTTCACCCATTGCAGGAAGAGATGGAGTTTTTCCAGCTTACCGTCGATGGTGAAATCGTTACGGATATTGATATGCGAATATCTTATAACCATCGCGGCATAGAGAGACTCAGCGAAACGCTGCAATTCGACCAGGTTCCGTTTTTGGTCTCTCGTATATGCGGAATTTGCTCGGCGTCACATCCCTTAGCTTATATAAATGCGGTCGAAGAGATTGCGGGGATAACACCACCTGAGCGTGCTCAGTATGTTCGCGTAATCATCAACGAGCTTGAGCGCATTCACAGCCATCTGTTATGGGTAGGTCTTGCCGGACACTTTATCGGTTATGACACCGTCTTTATGTGGGCGTGGAAATACCGTGAGCCGGTGCTTGGTTTGTTAGAGGTAATAACGGGCAACAGAAACAACTACGGAAACGTCAAGGTCGGCGGCTGCCGGGAAGATATCCCCAACGAGCTTATACCTAAGATATTGAAAGATCTCGACAAAATCGAAAAGAAAACGGAAATGCTCACCAAGGCGATTCTTGACGACCCTGTTCTGCACGTTCGGCTCAAAGGCGTGGGCATATTGAGCAAAGAAGATGCTATCAAATATGCGGTAACAGGCCCGACAGCCAGGGGCAGCGGTGTTGATATCGACGTAAGGCGCGATGACCCGTATGCGGCTTATGCCGATTTGGACTGGAATGTAATTACTCAGACCGAAGGCGACGTCTTTGCCAAAGCAGTTGTCCGCCTTCTCGAGACCTTCGAATCTATTAAGATAGTCAGACAAGCCCTCAAGAAGATTCCCGACGGCCCCATTGCCGTGGAGGTCAAGGAAATACCACCGGGTGAGGGGCTTGGCCGCGCTGAAGCCCCGAGAGGTGAGACGTTTCATTACGTCCGCAGCGACGGCGGCAACAGGCCGATCCGTCATAAGGTCAGGGCGCCAAGCTTTGTCAACGTGCCTTCGTTTAAGGCCTCTTGCATCGGTCAGCATATTGCCGATGTTACACTTACACTGGCAGCAGTTGACCCCTGCTATAGCTGCACTGAAAGGTTGGCTGTTGTCGATGGGCATAACAAGGTTATGTACGATTATGATGCACTGCTGAAATTGAGTCGTGAGAAAACGGCACAGATTAAGAAAGAAATCGGCGCACCTGAATTTAAGCTGAAGGATTTCTAAATTGGAAATTAATATTCTAAGTATCTCCGTCTTTTTGCCACTGATTGTGGGCTTTGTGCTGCTGTTTTTGCCGAATAAACTAAAGTCCACATCAAGGGCGTTGACGCTAATTATTTCGGTTATCACGTTTATTCTGGGTATCAAGATATTTACCGGCGGCGAGTCTGGGTTCACCTGGCCTATCCTTCAATTAGGTAATGTGAACTTAGACCTGTTGCTGAGTACCACGCCCCTGGGCAAATTTGTGTTATTGTTCGCTATGGGCTTCGGCCTGTTAATAACTATATATTCACTAAAGTCGGTCGGCCTGAACGTAAAGCGAGTCAACGAGTATTATGGTGCGATTCTGCTTACAATAGGCGGCTCAGCAGGAATACTGCTTTCCAATCATTTACTGTTTTTATTGATTTTCTGGGAGATTGTTACCGTTTCGCTGTATCTTTTAATAACAACGGGAGGCAAAAATTCCAATTTCGCAGCGACGAAAAGTTTCGCAATGATAGGCGCATCCGACGCCGCCTTTATGCTCGGGGTATTTATGATATGGTCACTTTCAGGTACTTTTGTCATCTCAGATATTAGCCTGGCGACCACTTCAGCACTGCCGATTATAGCCTTCCTGCTGCTTATGACAGCCGCCATTACCAAAGCAGGTGCCTTGCCCTTACATACCTGGGTGCCCACCAGTGGTGAGTATGCGCCGGCCTCGGTGATGGCACTTTTGCCTGCCGCGATTGATAAGCTTTTGGGGATTTATCTATTGGTAATTGTCGTGCGGGAAATTTTTATAATTAACTCCCCTGCTTTAACTATCATCCTGTCAATCATAGGTGCCGCCACCATTATTATCGCCGTGATGATTGCGATGGTTCAGCACAATCTCAAGAAGCTGCTGTCCTATCACGCTATCAGCCAGGTCGGTTATATGATACTTGGCATAGCAACCGGCACGCCTGTGGGTATTGCCGGCGGTATATTCCATATGCTCAACAATGCAATTTATAAATGTTGTTTATTCTTGTGCGGCGGTGCGGTCGAGCAGGCAGCCGGAACCGCTGAACTGGATAGACTCGGCGGCTTGGGTAAAAAGATGCCGATTACTTTCGTTACTTGTCTGATTGCCGCTCTGAGTATTTCCGGAATACCACCTCTCAACGGATTTGTTTCCAAATGGATGATTTATCAGGGCATAATTGAAATGGGTGCTCAACAAGCAGGCGGAGCCGCCGGCCTTTGGCCCATCTGGCTGACTTGTGCTATGTTTGGAAGTGCGCTTACTTTAGCTTCGTTTGTGAAACTCTTGCACTCGATATTCCTCTCCCGTCTGCCGGACGGGATAAAAGACGTAAAGGAAGTATCTCCGGCGATGACAATTCCGATGATTGTACTTGCTTTGCTGTGTGTGGTTTTCGGTGTCTTCTACCACGTACCGCTCAAACTTTTCATTTATCCTGCGTTGGGTATAGAACCAGGTACTGCAATTTTCGGTACCTGGATGTCCGGCATTGCCACAATCCTATTATTAGTTGGTATTGGTCTTGGCCTGCTTATCTGGTTTGTCGCAAGATTATCGAGAAATATCAGGACCGTGCCAACGTGGACCTGCGGCGAGGTGCAGAATAATGAAGATATGAGAATACCAGGGACACATTTCTACAAAACTGTTTCGCGAATGGGCGGCCTGAAACAGCTTTACACAGGCCAGGAAAAAGGATATTTTGACCTATATGATCAAAGCGGAAAAATAGGACTGGGCCTGACCGGTTTATTGCGACGGCTTCATTCCGGCCTGCTGCCGACGTATTTGACCTGGGTGGTTGTGGGATTATTGATAATTATATTTGTCGTTTGCGAAATTCTATGACGGAAAGGATGGTTGCGATAACAATGGCTATATTCTACGTCTTACTGCTGTTTATAATAATCGCTGCTATTATCGCGATAGAAACCAAAAACCTGTTAAGTTCTATAATCTGCATCGGTGCCCTCGGATTCGGCGCTTCTTTGATGTTTCTATTTTTGCGGGCGCCGGACATTGCGATAACTCAAATTGTAGTGGAAGTTTTGGGTTTGATTATCCTGATCCGCGCTACAATCTCTCGCGACCTCACTTTTATCAGTGGTAACAAAAAAATCTTCGGGACGGTTATTTCGGTGGTAATCATCTTCGTAATTTTCTTGGCCGGCATAAGAGTTTTTGAGACTTTACCTGATTTTGGGACGGCCATTTTTACCAAGACTGAAGGGGCTGCTTCACAAACCTACATCGAGCAAGGACTTCAAGATACAGGAGCATCGAACGTTGTAACATCGGTTATCCTGGACTATCGTGCCTATGATACACTTGGGGAGGCGACCGTGTTGTTTACTTCGATTATAGGTGCAACTGTAATACTGCGAAAAAAGGCCAAAAAACTGCTGGAGGCACCGGAATTATGACAGGTATGACAATAATAGTAAAAACTGTTAGCAGTTGGGTTAAGGTGCTGATTGTCCTCTTCGGCATTTACATTATTCTTTTCGGGCATCTTACTCCCGGCGGCGGCTTTGCCGGCGGTGTGATTTTAGCTTCTTCCTATGTGCTGCTTATGCTGGCATTCGGCAGAGAATCTGTGCAAAAAGACCTCCCTCTGGCACTTGTCTCGAAGCTTGATTGCCTTGGTGCATTTACGTTTGCCCTCATAGCGATCTTGGGACTGGTTTTTAGCGGGGTCTTCTTTCTTAATTTCATCTATCAAAAGTATCTGCCGGGTCAGCCCTTGAAGCTCATAAGCGCCGGGACTATACCTTTATCGAATATCGCTATTGGCTTGAAGGTCGGTGCATCACTGTTTCTGGTGATTTTTCTTCTTTCGACGTTCAGACGGGAAACGCCGCCTAATAAATAAGGAGTTTACCCCGTTAGAAATTGTATAGCGGGGTAATAAAAGGTATGAAAAATGGAAAATTTCTAACGGGGTAAAACTAATGCTTTATGCACTATGTTTTTTATTGTTTATGCTTGGGCTGTATTGTGCAATCGTCAAAAAGAATATGGTCAAGATTGTAATCGGCATTATGGTTATGGAATATGCCGTCAATCTTTTCCTTATTATGCTCGGCTATCGTTCCGGCGGCACAGCGCCCATAATCGACAGCAGCCATCTCGAAGAATCAGGGCAGATTGCAGCAACCTTCTTAAACAGTTCTGTTGACCCCCTGCCTCAGGCCCTCGTGCTTACGGCAATTGTTATTAGTTTGGGTTCATTGGCCCTTATGATTTCGATATGCATCAGGACTTACGAAAAATACGGCACCTTTGACATCACTCAAATAAGGAGGCTAAAAGGATGAGGATTCTGCTGCCTCTTTTTATCGCTGTTCCTTTAGTAGTGGCATTTTTGCTTCCGCTTTTCGGCAGAAAAGGCAAAACTGCCGCAACGGTCTTGGCCAATCTCGTAACCGTTTCGCTGCTTGTATTTGCTGTCGCTTCTATTGGTAAAACCGAGGTTTATGAAGTAGGTAAATGGTCTATCCCGCTTGGGATTAATCTTGTCCTTGACGGCTTAAGCTCACTTCTGCTTTTGGCTATAAGTGTCGTTAGCGCCGCTGCAATGCTCTTTAGTGTAAGGTATATGGAGCAGTACACAGCCAAGACAAAATACCTGAGCCTGTTTCTGCTTATGGTTGCGGGTATGAATGGTGTCGTACTCTCCGGAGACATCTTCAATCTGTTTGTATTTCTGGAAATTGCTTCACTCGCATCTTACGCACTTGTCGGCTTTGGCTGTGAGCATGAAGAGCTTGAGGCGTCCTTTAAATATATGGTGTTGGGCACTATCGCTTCCATATTCATTCTTTTTGCGATTGCCCTTATTTACGGCAATACCGGCACACTTAATATGGCCTATATTTCAAAGGCAATTCAGAACTCAGGCTTAAATGCCGGTCTTAAGTTTGCCTTAGCTTTGTTTATTGCCGGCTTCGGATTAAAAGCCGCCCTCGTGCCGTTCCATGCCTGGCTGCCTGACGCACACCCATCGGCTCCTGCCCCGATATCTGCAATGCTCTCCGGTGTTCTCATTAAGTCCCTTGGTATTTACTCACTCGTGCGAGTTGTCTTCAACGTTTTTGGTGTGTCCGTTTCAGTTAGCTGGGTATTGGTTACATTGGGTGTTTTGAGTATGGTCATTGGAGTATTCTTAGCTGTGGGGCAATGGGATTTTAAACGTCTTCTCGCATATCACAGCATTTCCCAAATGGGTTACGTGATTCTTGGGATAGGTATCGGAGCACTAATACTTGCCCGTAATGGAAAAGTTGAGTGGGCAGCGTTGGCTATCCTTGGGGGCTTGTTTCACCTTGTCAATCATGCTGTCTTCAAATCGCTGTTGTTTTTGACGAGCGGTTCGGTGGAGATGTCAACAGGTACCAGGCAACTAAAGGAAATGGGAGGACTTGTTGAGAGATTGCCTTTTACGCGGGCAACATGTACAGTGGCCTCGGCATCCATTGCTGGTGTACCTCCATTTAACGGATTCTGGAGCAAACTGATACTTGTCGTTGCTGCGGTTCAGGCGGGATTTTTTGGTTTGGCCGTGGTCACGGTTGTTGTGAGCCTTGTAACGCTCATCTCTTTCCTTAAAATCCAGCGATATGTCTTCCTTGGCGAACTGCCGGAAAATCTCCAGCAGGTAAAAGAAAATAAAGGCTCTATGCTCATTGCTATGGTATTTTTAGCCTGCTTATGCGTGCTTATGGGTTTGCTCGTGCTGGTGCCCGGCTTAAAGCAGGCGATTCTCGACCCGGCTGTTAAGGTGTTGACTGACGGAGTTAGGTATTCCGCTGTTATAACTGAAGGTGTGCTAATATGAGACGAGTAATTTATTTTGTTCTTGCTTTTGTTATTTGGATATTGCTGACCTGGCCTTTTGTCGATGGCAAAATCGACATCCAGGTTGTAATCGCAGGCTTAATAGCTTCTGTGATAGTTGCGGTCATGTTCCACGAAATACTACCCAAAGAACATCATGTATTTATTTCACCGGTGCGGATATTTTGGCTCCTGGTTTATATACCCGTATTCTTCTATTATGTAATGATAGCTAATCTGGATGTCGTCTATCGCGTCTTGCATCCCAAGATGCCGATAAAACCCGGAATCGTAAAAATTAAAACAACCCTAAAAACAGAATCCGGAATCACTGCATTAGCTAACTCCATTACTCTGACGCCCGGAACTTTGACCGTGGATTTGACTGACGATGGTTTTTTGTACATCCACTGGATTAACGTCAAATCAGATGACATCGAGCAGGCAACCAAACACATTGCTCAAAGGTTTGAGTGGTTTCTGAAAAAGATTTTCGAATAGACCCCGTTAGAAATTCCGTAAATGGGTCTAAACCCCCGGAAAGATTTCTAACGGGGTAGAAAGAGGTAGCTATGATAACGTTATTTTACATTGGCTTATTTATATGTTGTTTCTTATGCCTGTACCGAATTGGTCGCGGCCCCAGCGCCCCGGACAGAACCGTGGCTATTGATATTTTGGGTATCGTCATAGTGGGTTTCTGTGCCGTCATTGGCCTGGATGCCGAAAAGGATTTTTATCTCAACGTTGCTCTCGCCTGGGCACTGCTGAGCTTTATTGGGACCATAGCATTGGCAAAATTTTTGGAGGGCAGAAGTTTCGATGACTGATATCATTGGATACATACTGATAATAATTGGAATTTTGTTTAATATATTCGGCTGTATAGGGCTGGTTCGTTTTCCTGATGTTTACAATCGCCTGCAGGCCTCAACAAAATGTGTAACCCTCGGCACCATTTTGCTGCTAATTGGTGTCGCCTTAGCCAGCGGCTCACCGGCAACAGGTGCCAAAGCTATAATCTGCGCTGTTTTTATCTTGATAACTTCACCTACCGCCGCACACGCAATCGCCAAAGGTGCACATGCTTCCGGAGTGGAGTTGTGGAAAAACAGCGTCGTTGATAAATACGCAGAGGATATTAACCAGCAATAATAGAAAACTAAATGCTATACTAATAACCAATTACCAATAAACAGCGGGAGTTTAAAATTGCGTTTGCCAAAGTTAAGAGAATTAAAAGAAGCTGTAATAGCGGTATTTTCGCCGCGATTTACCACTCGGTTTCCTGCCAAGCCTTGCGTAGTGCCGGAGAGATACAGAGGTAAGCCGGAGTTTGATCTTGATACCTGCATCGGTTGCGGGGCCTGTGTTAATGTTTGTCCCACTCCCGGATGCTTGAGCCAGGAAGACGACCTTGAAGCTGACCCGCCGGTAAGAAGAATCTCACACCGATACGACACCTGCATCTTTTGTGGGAATTGTGAAGCTAACTGCACTACAGAAACAGGCATAACACTCTCAAATGAATGGGATTTGGCCACCCTGAACAGAGAAGATACCTTCGAGACCCACGAATTCGAGCTTCAACTGTGTGAAAAATGTGGTGCATTGATAGGCACTAAAAAGCATCTGGTCTGGCTTTATGAAAAACTCGGCCCACTGGCCTATACAAATCCTTCCATATTGCTCGCCAAAAGTGACGAACTACTCACAGAACAACAGAAGATTGGGCAGCAATCCGGCGAAGACGTCCAGACAAGCGATTTTATGCAGATTCTGTGCCCTAAGTGCAAATGCGAGTTGAACATCCGGCTCTAAAAAATGCAGCTTATATGAAGTTCCTCGCTATGGACAAACAGCTTTTTGAACAGCTAAGTAAATTTCGTGGTTCCAGAACGCTTATTGTCGGAATCGGAAATATATTAAAGGCTGATGATGGGGCTGGACCGCTTGTTTGCGATCAGCTCGGACGTGCAAAAATCTGTGCCGACCTGATTGATGCCGGAACCGTACCTGAGAATTATATTCAGCCGATTATAAAAAAAGCTCCACAGAATTTACTTGTCATTGATGCTATTGATTTTGGAGCTTCACCTGGAACAATAAAAATATTCGAACCTGAGCAGCTAAACTCACACACCATCTCAACCCATACGCTCTCACCCCGCTTATTTGTCGATATGGTCTGTCAGAATATCAAGCTTGATGTCTATTTTGTTGGTGTTCAACCCGCCCAAATACAGCTTGGCCAATCTGTATCTCCTCAGGTAAACTATGCAATCCAAAAGCTGTGCCGTGCCCTTACGGACATTTTCCCGCCCAAACAATAGATCATACAATACTACAACAGTGCCACGACCAAACAGAGCCACGACCGTAAGGGAGTGGTAACTACCCACGACCAAGCAGAGCGAGGGAGCGGTATTGTACCCACAAATTTACTTGAGTATGCGCTTAGCTTTGCTTGCATCATCGCTGGAGTCAAAGGCCAAGTGAAAGATGGCACGGTTGCCGATAGCGGCCCCGGAAAGACCTCGAAGGTTAATACCCGCCTCGGCCAATCGCTTCGTCAGTTCTGCACTTAAGCCGGGCTTATTGCCCGCCGCCACCCGGATTCCGTGCAGCGACTTGGTCTTCTCGAAACCGGCCTTCCTTGCAGCCCTTATTTGCCTGGGACCCTTAATAGGTGTAACGAACACCACACCTTTTCCGGGTTTTACACGGCGGGCAATGGCAAATTCAAGGTCAGCGCCTGCCTGGGCAAGAGCATCAAGTTTCTCAGCTAACGCACCAGGCCGGTCCTTAATACTCGCAGCCCACACATCAACACGACTAACATCAAATCTCATAATTCTTCTCCCAAATTCATTTACTTCTTTATTCCTTCGGTTAGCCCCCAAGCCTGTACTGGGGATTTTCTTTTCCCCAAATTTATCGCGGGCTTCTTGCTATTCACTAATCACTATTTAATTTCACGGCCTTTGTCAATACCTTATGTAACTAAATTTGGGAGATGTTGTAATTGTAGAATCTGTGTGTCAACGCTACAGTTGTTCCATCACATCTCGTAATTGAGAGTAATGTTCGAATA
>SDBU01007319.1_pt1 | contig 12745 bp, 12 predicted proteins | sample 2277071 | NCBI WGS metagenome assembly SDBU01 (sample SAMN10397929, study PRJNA504765) | marine sediment metagenome | isolation source: marine sediment core GS08_GC12, 126 cmbsf | place: Arctic Ocean: Gakkel Ridge, Loki's castle | collected 2008 | reverse complement strand
ACCTTGCCCGCAGGCAATATCCCTACGGCAGACCAGGCGAAGTGAGACCAATGTCAAGAATGGAAAGGGCCGGAGTGGCGGGAAAAGTCAAGAGAGAAATGCAAAGGCTGCATGTGAATTTGCCGCGCGCAATGTATTTAGGAAAGCCCAAGGAAATCAAAAAGGAGGGCCTCAGCGAATATTTCCTCTACACAATCGAGGGCACCGAGACAATCCCCACCGGCTGGTCAAAAAGGCTACTCAGCTTCGACGTTGACGAAGTGCCGGTCGTAAATCTTTACAAATATGAACAGCAGCGTTACGGCAATTCCGTCGTCCGTTTCCTCAGCTTCAAAAACGATAAAGACCACAAGCTCGGCGATACGCCCATCCCCGGCGGAAGACTGAAAGTCTACAGAACCGCCGACCCTCAGGACCACTTATCATACACAGGCCAGTCTTCCTTCAAGTACATCCCCGTTGATGAAGATGTCGAGCTTAACCTCGGCCCCGTCGCCAACGTCGTCGTCGAGCCAAAACTTATGGACTTCAAAACCGAAAACTACAGATTCAACAGGCATCGCAACATCTCCGGCTGGGACGAAGTCCGCAAATTCAAAATCGAGGTAAGAAACACCCGCGACATCCCCGTAAAAGTCGAAATCCAGCGAAACTTCAATACTCAGTACTGGGACCTGAAGAAAACCGGCTATTTCGGCAAGTTTGAAAACGTTGACCTCGACACAGTAAAGTTCACCCTGACCCTGAACCCAAGGTCAGCCAGGAAATTCCAGTACACCCTGAGAACCTATCACGGCGTCAGACAGGAGGACTGGGACAGGTGACAAGGATTAACCTAAAATGGCGTTTTTCTTAAGAAAAGGGCTGTAAAATGAAACGTATATTAATATTACTGACAGTCGTCGCAATAACTTCTATTGCGCAGGCCAAGGTCGATTTAGTTACTTTACCGAGCGGCGATGTTGGTGAATATTGACCCTTGGTCAAACCATAGATACGGTTATTAAATAAAAGAATCTTAATGTCGATGTTGCGTCGCAGGGTATGGATAAAATGATTGCCACCAATCGACAGACTGTCACCATCACCGGTAATTACCCAGACCGAAAGTTCCGGATTGGCTATTTTTACTCCAGTGGCTATCGCGGTGGCCCGACCATGGATTCCATGGAATCCATAAGTATTCATGTAGTAAGGAAAACGACTCGAACAACCGATCCCTGAAACAATAACAAAATTCTCTTTAGGAACATCCAAAGTGGGAAATACCTTCTGAACCTGAGCCAGAACAGAATAATCTCCGCAACCGGGACACCACTTCACTACTTGGTCCGAAACAAAATCCATCCGGGTTAATTTAGCGACGGCAACTGTATCGTTATTATTCATGATCAGCCTATCAATTCATTTACTGCATTAATTATATCACGCGACAGGAATGGTCGCCCGCGAACAATATTGATTTGGTGCGGTTCAATCAGATACTCCGACCGAATAATTTTAGCTAATTGTCCCAAGTTGATCTCAGGAATCAGAATCCGTTCAAACCGGGTAAGGATTTCACCCAAATCCCGCGGCAAGGGATTCACCCAGCGCAAATGTAAATGGCTGACTTTTTTACCTGCTTTCAATAATTCTTGCAGTCCGGCGCGGCAAGCACCACGGGTACTGCCCCAACTAAGAATCAGTAAGTCACCGCTAGCATCGCCAATAATCCGGCAGGGTTTGATGTCATTAACTACACGAGCAATTTTCTCAGCTCGCAGAGTAACCATAAAATGATGATTATCCGGGTCATAATTAACATTCCCACTGCCATCTTCCTTTTCCAATCCACCGATGCGGTGTTCTAATCCGGGTGTACCCGGGACAACCCACGGACGTCCCAAAGATTGTTGATCCCTGCTATAAGGCAGGAAAGGTTTATCGCCATCTTTCTTGAAACAGTTTACCTTAATCTCCGGCAATTCATCCACCTGGGGAATAATCCATGGTTCGGAACCATTAGCTACATAACCGTCGGTTAACACAATCACCGGTGTCATATATTTTAGAGCAATCTGGGCTGCTTCGAAAGCGGCGTAAAAGCAATCACCAGGCGAGCGCGCGGCAATGACCGGGAGCGGCGCTTCCCCGCTCCTTCCGTAGATTGCCTGGAACAAATCGGCTTGTTCGGTCTTAGTTGGCAGACCAGTTGAGGGACCTCCGCGTTGCACGTTTACTACCACCAACGGTAGTTCGGTCATTACTGCCAGACCGAGGGCCTCCAATTTCAGGGATAATCCCGGACCGGATGTACCGGTAGCAGCCAAATTGCCCGCAAAAGCAGCGCCGATTGCCGCGCTAACCCCGGCAATCTCATCTTCAGCCTGGAAAGTTTTCACCTTAAAATTTCTCATACCAGCAAGGTAGTGTAATATATCAGTAGCCGGGGTAATCGGATAACTGCCATAAAACAATGGTATATCGGCTTTGATGGCAGCGGCCACCAGTCCCAGGCTGATAGCGTAATTGCCATTGATATTGCGGTAAGTACCAGGCTTCAGCTGGGCTGCATCAACCTTATAATTTGTGGTGAAAATGCGTGCCGTAGACCCATAATTATAACCGGCATTTAATGCCCTGGTATTGGCTTCTACTAACTGTGGTTTTTTAGCAAACTTTACCTTCAACCATTCAATGGTGGTTTCCACAGGACGGTTGAACATCCAATACAATATACCCAGAGCGAACATATTTTTAGTCCGTTCAACCATCTTCGGGGCAATATCCATATCCTCACAAACATGTGCTACCAGCCGGCTCATGTCGACCGGATAGACGACATAATCCTTTAAAGTATCATCTTCCAGTGGATTGAAGGTATAACCAGCCAGTTTATTATTCTTGGCCGTAAAACTGGCGGTATTAATAATTATTGTTCCTCCGCGCACCAACTCGGAAAGATGGACTTTCAGGGCGGCGGGATTCATGGCTACCAGTACATCCGGATTATCACCGGGACTGAAAATTTCATGAGAACTGAAATGTAGCTGGAAGGCGCTGACACCAGCCAGTGTTCCGGCGGGAGCGCGGATTTCCGCCGGGTAATCTGGTAATGTACTCAAATCATTACCAATAATAGCGGTAGCAGAAGTGAATCGATCCCCGGTTAATTGCATACCATCACCGGAATCTCCGGCAAAACGGATGATAACATCATCGATTCTTTTTAGCGTTTTAGGCATTATTTAGTCCTTACAGTGTTTCCCAGGCAAAATTGAACTTCGGGCAGGGTAATCAAGTTCCATCCGTCAAAAGGCTATAAATCTTAGTGGAATAATCGACATTGTTTTTAGTATCACAATCCTATGATTCAAAATTACCAACCTCTCATTATGTCAGGCAACGGCAATAGAGTCTTTTTCAGGACAATCGGATGCGTTGCTATTAAGGTTACAAAGTTGTAAACTTCACCCAGAGGTAATATGTTCGAGATAAATGATCCGCTACAAGTTACAATGTTTCCGGAGCTGGCAACTTCGACATCGTTGCCATCGTTAACAACACAACCTGAGTTCGACCGAGCTTTGTCGAACCAAATTCGTATTTGCGACTTAGGCGCTTTCGTTCAATTAAATATATCGGGAATCGAAAAAGGATACTCTCTGAATATTAATGAGCTGGGCATTCCAATCGACTTTCTTCGACTTGGGGATCCTTTCCCGGCCCTCAATATTCATTTATTCCCTCAAGATGTTAGACGTCAATTACAGAACCTGGTGTATGGGATAAAAGCTTATTTCAATTCAGATAACTCTCTATCGACCGCTTTCGGGCCATTCCTGTATCGCCATTATTTCAGAGACTGGAATACTTTTCTAGTAAATGAAAAGGAACTCCTTCGGCGTACAATTAAAAAAATGCTGGGCAAACGGACCTACTCTCGCCATTTCCTGAATCACTTTTCACAAGGTTACAATTTATTTAAACAGGCGGCTGATATCACCGCCCCTTGGAAGTTCAGTGATCATCTGACATTGGCAATAATTCAAGAGCAACGAAGTGAGTTATTTAGTGGCAATGGAGCATTGGCTGATCTCGCACCGACCGACATTCACTACCCTTTGAAAATCATGACCGTAAAAACTCAACACATTCCCGTAAAAATGGTGGCTTATCTCAAACAAATTCAGATTATTGCCTTTTTCAAGACAATCCATCTTGAACATCTGGTTGACGTAACTATTGAATCGGTCGATGATATTAAATTGCTGATCGAAAAAATGTAAACTATCCTGTGGTTTTGCAATCAACCTTTTGTGGGGTTAGAGCGTGAAACTCAATTGATAATACAAAATCATGAATACCAAAATTCGTTTAACTACCCTTAGTCACGGCTCCGGGTGAGCCTGTAAGATTGGTCCGGAGGACCTGTCACAAATCCTGAGCAGTCTTAATATTTATTCCGATGATCGGGTGATCGTTGGCATTGACGGTGCCGATGATGCAGCCGTCATTCGTCTAAGTGATAATCGATTGCTGCTTCAGACAGTAGATTTTTTCACACCGGTGGTTGATGATCCTTACCAATTTGGACAGATTGCCGCTGCCAATTCGTTGTCAGACATCTATGCCATGGGCGGTACACCTTTATTTGCACTGAATATTGTCGGCTTTCCAATCAAAGAATTACCTAAAGATATATTAATTGCAATTTTACAGGGAGGTATAGATAAAGCTCGAGAGGCCGGTATTGCCATCGTTGGCGGACATAGTATCGATGATAAGGAACCAAAATACGGGTTAGTGGTGACCGGTGAGGTGGATGCGGATAAAATGTTGACCAACAGCAGTGCCAGACCAGGAGATGTACTTTTGCTTACTAAACCTTTGGGAACTGGTATTATTGCTACCGCAATCAAGCAGGGAAAAGTTCAAAAAGATACAATAACTGTCGCCGTTAATACTATGAGTCAACTGAATCGTGAGGCAGCGGATGCCGCACATCAGGTGGGTGCCAACGCGGTAACGGATGTCACCGGGTTTGGACTGTTGGGTCATTTGGGGGAAATGTGCCAGGCCAGTGACGTATCAGCACAGATCCACTACAATACCCTGCCCTTTTTACCCCAGGTTGATGAACTGGTCAAAGCCGGTATAGTACCAGATGGAACCAAGCGTAATCTGGCTTATGCGGAAAAATTTACCCACTTTGATTCTGGTCTGACTCCTGATCAACGGTTACTCTCCGCTGATGCTCAGACATCCGGCGGATTGTTAGTTTCCATGGCGCCGGAAAAAGCAAATGAGTTTCAGGATTTAATAGCCAAATCTACCGGTTTTTTACCGGCCCTTATTGGTGAAATAGGCGCCGTTGACACTGATCGAATTACTATCAGGAAATAGTCTCAATAACGTTTATAAATCTGACTTAAGTCCAGATTAGGCTTGATACATATTTTTACTTTGGTGTAAGGTTGATGTACGAAGATTTACAATTTTGAAATACGAAATACGAGTCTGATTACCATGCTTTTCAGAGCCGGTACACATTTTGCAGATATCCATACTAATTTCACTTACGAATTAGGTCTTGGCGACTCCGTTTTTTCGTTAATTACCGGTTCCTATTCAGAGCTATCAAACAGTTGATGGATTATGATTGATCAAATTGACCAAATCATGTCGACCCTTTCTCCGAGGAAGCATATTGATGAAGCATAACTGCTGGGAATTCAACCACTGCGGGCGCGAATTGGGGGGCAGTGAAATTCATCAATATGGTGTTTGTCAATCAGTGACATTTACCGCATTTAATGGCACTAATAATGGCTTTAATGCCGGTCGATACTGTTGGGCGGTATCCGGATCAATAAAAGACTCACCTAAGACCTGCATACACCACCCACCTTTTGAGGATTGTGAGCAATGTGAATTTTATCTGTCTGTCAAGGAGGAAGAAAATATAAACTTCATTGAATGATTCCATCCGAATTCGCTGCTTAATGGAATCATATTCTCAACATTCATTACCCACAATTTATAACATCAATAATAAAGGTATATCATGACCCATTGGCGCGTTCCTTTTGATATCAATAAAATTGAAATACCTCATGGCGATATTCATATCCTGATTGAACGCTGTAAAGGCTGTGGATTCTGTGAGGAATATTGCCCCAAAGAGGTGCTGGAGATGTCCAGCGATTTCAATCGGAAGGGCTACCATTATCCAATTGTTTTAAAACACAGGGCGTGTGTGAACTGTAATCTCTGTGAAACTATCTGTCCTGAATTTGCAATTTTTGTCATTGAAGATGAACCACGTCATCCTGACGCCACAGAAGTTCTTCAAAGCGGGGGTAAATCATGAAGGCCGATCCTATTGGTGTTGCTACTGGTAATCATTATCTCGATGGTGATCACGCCTGTTCAGAGGGTGCCATTGCCGCCGGGTGCCGATTTCTGGCAGGATATCCGATAACACCTTCAACCGAAGTAGCCGAGCGCATCGCTGTTCGCTTCCCAAAAGTCGGTGGCATGTTTATTCAAATGGAGGATGAACTGGCTTCCATGGCTGCAATCATAGGTGCGGCCTGGTCCGGTGCCAAGACCATGACAGTGACTTCCGGTCCCGGTTTTTCCTTGATGATGGAAAATCTAGGTTTGGCAGTCATGATGGAAACCCCCTGCGTAGTGGTTAATGTACAACGGGGCGGACCATCCACTGGCCTTCCAACCCTCACCGGCCAGGCCGACATGATGCAGGCGCGCTGGGGGTCCCATGGTGACTACGAATTGATCGCCCTGTCACCCAATTCACCTCAGGAATGTTTCGATTTAACGATCACCGCTTTTAACCTATCGGAAAAATGGCGTGTCCCGGTCTTGTTTATGATGGACGAATGCGTAGGTCACATGACTGAGAAAGTCGTTATTCCGGATGCTGATCAAATTGAAATCGTCCCTCGTAAATTTTTCAAAGGTAAGAAGGGTTCATATCTGCCATTTAAATTCAACCAAGACCAACTGGCCCCAATGATCAAGACTGGTGAAGGGCATAATATTCATATAACCGGTTTAACTCATGATGAACGAGGTTACCCGATAATTAATGCGGAAGCGCAGGAAAAAAATGTTACACATCTAGTCAATAAAATCCGCGACAATACAGAGAAAATTCAAATTATTGAAGAGGATCAAACTGAAGATGCCGATGTAGTGGTGGTTTCATATGGTATTTCCTCACGGGTGGCACTCAAGGCAGTCGATTCCGCCCGAGCAAAAGGCCTTAAAGTCGGAACGATGCGACTGGTGACGGTCTGGCCTTTCCCGGATAAACGAATCAGGGAACTGGCCAAATCGATAAAAGCATTTGTCGTACCTGAAATTAATCTGGGCCAAGTGGTACTGGAGGTAGAACGTTGCGCGGCCGGCGCCTGTAAATCGATTCTGGTACCCCACGCTGGCGGCTGGGTACACGATCCGAAAGATATCTTAAATGCAATTGAAGAAGGTGTGGTATGACTGAAGTAAGTACCGAAATGACCAATACGCTGCATATCCCGAAACCGGAAGAAAAACTAAAGCACCCCCTGGAAAAATATTTGCGTTCCGAACGCCTGCCACATATCTGGTGTGCTTCTTGCGGAATAGGTACGGTTATTACTGCTTTTATTACCGGTTTGGAAAAATCGACTTTGGACCCTAAAAAAGTTGCGGTAGTATCCGGTATCGGCTGTTCCGGACGGGCTGCCGGATATCTCAAATTGGATTCTTTTCACTCTACCCACGGACGGGCTATCCCATTTGCAACCGGTGTAGCGCTCGGAAATCCGGAAATAAAAGTTGCTGTCATCAGTGGTGACGGTGATTTGATAGCAATTGGCGGAAATCATTTTATTCATGCCGCTCGCCGAAATATGAACCTGACAATCATCTGTATTAACAATTTCAATTATGCCATGACTGGCGGGCAGGCGGGACCGACAACACCGATTACCGCTATCGCTTCCACAGCGCCCTATGGCTGCTATGAATTTCCCTTTAACCTACCTTACCTTGCTGAATCTTCCGGTGCCATATTTGTCGCGCGCTGGACTGCCCTGCATATCAGGCGCATGGCCAAATCCATCACCAAAGCATTAGAAAAACCGGGCTTTTCTTTCATCGAGGTAATTGCACCCTGCTCTACCCTGTATGCCCGGCGTAATCGCCTGGGATCGGGGTTGGATCTGATGGGATTCTATCATGACAATGCCATTATCAAACATGGTATCGATACCCGTGAAGTGGATATCGATTTCCAGACTAATATCATCGTTGGTGAGTTTGTCAATAAGGAAAAACCGCATTTTCTGGAGAAACGGGGCGATTTTCTGCAGCAGAAATTGGGAAACAAGTATGTTCCTTATTTGGGACCAAACGGGAACAAAACAAGCATCAAACAGGAAGTAGAATAATGGATATACAATTTTCCGGCTTCGGCGGGCAAGGAATTATCAAGTCTGGTATTCTGATCGGTAAAGCCGCATCCCTGTATGATGATAAATTTGGTACAATGACCCAGAATTTCGGACCCGAAGCCCGCGGTGGCGCCTGCTCGGCCCAGGTCGTGGTCAACGACACACCGGTGCTCTATCCCTACATCGTGGCGCCGGAAGTTCTGGTTTCTATGTCCCAGGAAGCCTACGAAAAATTCCTGGATAATCTGGTTCCCGGTGGCATTCTACTCACCGATGCTGACTTAGTCAAACCGGAGCGAATCAGAGACGATGTACGCATGTATTCAATTAATTCCACACGCATTGCCGAAAAGATGGGTAATCGAATATTTGCCAATGTAGTTATGGTGGGCTTTTTCACCGGGATTACCAAAATTATCAGCCCCAAAGCTGTGAAAGCGGCTTTACCTGATTCAGTCCCGGAACGGTTCATCGATATCAATATTAAGGCTTTTGAAAAAGGTTACGATTACGCCATCAAATTATTGCAGAAGGAAGATCAACCAACCACAACAGCGGAAGCCTGAATATGAATAGGACCGCCTCCAAAACTGCACCACAGAACCTGTTGACAGAGAATATGCTGTTGATTTTATCCGAAGCCGGAAACCAGGAATTCACCATTGGACCGGTCGAGCAATCACCCTGCACAGAAGCCTGTCCGGCCGGCGTTAATGTGAAGGCTTATGTTTCGCTGATGGCCGCTGGAAAATTTTCTGCTGCCCTGAACGTGATCCGGGAACGCAATCCTTTACCTGGTATTTGCGGAAGGGTGTGCACTCATCCCTGTGAGGTTGCCTGCAACCGAAACCAGGTAGATCAACCAGTAGCGGTACGCTGGCTCAAACGTTTTGCCGCTGATTATGAATTGTCCAATCCCGGCGAATCACCGCAAAAAATTGAAATCATCCATCCCAATAAAGTTGCCATCATCGGGTCAGGCCCATCAGGCTTGACAACCGCCAACGATCTGGTACGGCGGGGCTACGATGTTACCGTTTTTGAGGCGCTCCCCGAACCAGGCGGTATGTTAATCGCCGGTATTCCCGCCTTCCGTTTACCGCGCAATATCTTAAAAGCTGAGATCGATTATTTAAAAGCTCTGGGTGTAAATATTGAAACTAACCACCGGATCAGTGGAAAAGATGCCATTGAGAATCTGTTCGACGACGGGTATGCTGCAGTTTATCTGGCAATTGGCGCTCACCAGGGGAAAAAATTGAACATCCCGGGGGAAGATGGAACGCGAGGTATACTGGATGCGGTAGACTTTTTAAATCAAATTAATTTCAAAGCCTCAGAAAAACCGGGTGATAAAATAATTGTGATCGGTGGTGGGAATTCCGCTATCGATTCCGCTCGCACCGCCTTGCGCTTAGGGTGTAATGAAGTCAGTATCTTATACCGACGTACTCGGAAGGAAATGCCAGCCGACGAGGAAGAAATAGCTGAAGCCGAACATGAAGGTGTAAAAATCCAATATTTAGCAGCCCCAATTGAAATTCTCACCAAAGATGGCGCCGTAAGCGGAATGAAATGTCTGAAAATGGAATTAGGCGAACCGGATGAAAGTGGTCGCCGTAGACCAGTACCCATTGAAGGTTCCGAATTCGTCGTAGATGCAGATACGATCATTCCGGCTATCAGCCAAAAACCGGAATTGAATTTTGAGCTAAAAGCGATAAAACTTTCCCGCTGGGATACTTTAGTTGCCGATGATATTACCATGGCCACTGATCGACCGGGAGTATTCGCTGGCGGTGATGCGGTGACTGGACCGAGCACGGTGATTGACGCTATTGCCGCGGGCCACCGTGCTTCCGAAGCAATAATCCATTTCTTGAAAGGCGAACCACTTACTCCTGAGATTGCGCCAGGTAAAGCAACTGAGGCCGAAATCAAGATCGATTTTGACCAGCGACTGCAAAAGGAACGGGCAACCATGCCAACCAGGGAAATCCAAGAACGACTGGCCAATTTTCAGGAAGTCGAATTCGGTTTCGATGAAGCGACCGCTATAGTTGAAGCCCAACGCTGCTTACGTTGTGGTCCCTGTACCGAATGTGTAACTTGCGTTTCTTTGTGTGATAAACAAACTGTGTTCATGACTATCGCGGGTCAAACCGAAGAAATTTTATGCCGGATTCCAGCCGAATTACAATCTAAAGTACTGACCAATGGAACGCTTGAAGCGACCATAAATAATGATGATGGAAGCGTTCCGGTTTTACTGAGGTCTCTGCAACCACAGGTCGCCGCCAATATCTGCCGGGGTTGCGGCGAATGCGTGGATGCTTGCGATTATGGAGCTATCACTTTGGTACCGGGGTTAAGTGAACTGATGTTGTCACAAATTGATACGGCTCTATGCCGATCCTGTGGCATCTGTGTAGCAGCCTGCCCCAATGGTGCCATGTTGCCTGGTTTCATTAATGATTCCTGGTTAAACTCTAAATTAAATCGTATCGTCCCCCACGAGACTAATTTAGTGGTATTTTCATGCCGCTGGAATGGCTCAAGTCTAAATAGCGAAGGATTGGGTCGTTTGCGAAGAGACGGTGTTAACCTGCATTTAATTCAAACAATTTGTGGTGGCCGCATCGAACCGGGCTTTGTTTTGAAAGCTTTAGCGGCCGGCGCCAGTGGCGTTCTGCTAACAGCCTGCAGTGACGAAAGCTGCCATTACAGCAATGGTGCCCGGCGGATTAGATCGTCATTTGAGGAAATCAGGAACCTGGTGCATATTCTGGGTACCGATTCCAAGCGAATTGGCTTCGCCGCCATCCCGGACGGTGATAGTGTCCGGTTTATCCGGACCATCAGCGATTTCGCCCAGTCAATCAACGGTCAGGCAGGGAAATAATCATGTACGAAGAACTTTACGCGGCTGTCCAAAAAACCAATGCCCTGACTTGCCTGGAATGTGGTAAATGTACCTCGGTCTGCCCTGTTTCCCGCTTCAGCAGGGTGTATTCCCCGCGCTTGATGCTGAACCAGGCCGTTAAACAGGATTTTGAAGAAATATTCCAAAATTATGATCTGTGGAGCTGTCTTACTTGTATGCGTTGCGACCAGGTCTGTCCCAGCGCAATCAGCTATATCGAACTGACTCAGATTCTGCGCAACCGGGCTGATTCCTCCCAGTTCAAAGGCCAATGTTCCCATTCGGGAGTATTGGAAATGCTTCAGAAAATGATGACTGCCAAGGATCTGAATCAGAACCGACTGGATTGGGTATCAGACGAACTGGATATTTCCACGACAACTGGAGACCTACTCTATTTTGTTGGCTGTGCACCCTATTTTGATGGTTTTTTTACCAATCTGGAGCTAACCACACTTGCTGCTGCGGTTAGCAGTGTTAAAATTCTAAACCATCTGGGAATTACTCCCGTAGTCATGCCCCAAGAACGTTGTTGTGGGCATGATCTATACTGGAATGGCGATATCGAAAATTTCAAAATGTTGGCCGAACGCAATTTGGAAATGATTAAATCCACCGGCTGCAAAACGATCCTGTTTTCCTGCGCCGAATGCCAGAGCGCTTTCCAGAATCTCTATCTTGACAACAGCTTCAAAGTGCCTTGGAAACTCCAGCATATGAGTCAATTTATTGCTGAAAACATTGAGACCGAAAAACTGAAATTGCTGGCCAGCGATAAACCGGTGACCTTCCAGGACCCCTGCCGGCTAGGACGCCACCTGAATGAATATGAAGCGCCCCGGAAAGTGCTACGATCCAATGACGGACATAATCTGGTGGAGATGAAACAGAATGGAAAAGGCGCCCTGTGCTGTGGCGTATCAGCCTGGATGAACTGCGATGGCACGACCCGGAAAATCCAGAACGAACGTCTGCGGCAGGCTCAAGAAACGGGAGCGAAAACGCTGGCGGTGGCCTGCCCCAAATGCCACATCCACCTGCAATGCACTCAGCAGCACCTGGATGATCAAGATTGGTCAATAACAATTAAAGATATCTCAACAATAACATTGGAAAGAATTGGTTAGCCGCAGAGATACAGAGAACACAGAGAAAAATGACTTTATATTCAATAAAACAACTCCACAATCTCCGTTCCTCCGTGGCTGGATTTAACGAAGATGATTTAGGTTAAAGCCGCAGAGACGCAAAGGACACAGAGAAATATGGCTTTAAATTCAATAAAACAACTCCACGCCTCTGTGGCAAAATACTCTCGATGGAAGAACTAAATAAAATAACAGAAAAAATAATTGCTGCTGCCATTGAAGTGCAT
>SDBU01007318.1_pt1 | contig 12745 bp, 13 predicted proteins | sample 2277071 | NCBI WGS metagenome assembly SDBU01 (sample SAMN10397929, study PRJNA504765) | marine sediment metagenome | isolation source: marine sediment core GS08_GC12, 126 cmbsf | place: Arctic Ocean: Gakkel Ridge, Loki's castle | collected 2008 | reverse complement strand
GTATCTTCATTGATTCTCACGCTGACCGATAATTATCCAGGTCGAATGCCTGTTGTTCTGGAGAAGTAAGTACCGATTTTGCCCAGACTTCCCAGGCGGGGGAGGATGCAAAGTGCTTGGTTAAGGCTGATTCGGTTAACTGAGGATTAACATAAATGAGACCGCAGCTGGGGCATCTTACAAAATTGCTTCCGTCTTTGATAAAGAGAGGCTCAGGCTGTCCAGGACAGCCCAAAGGACAATCAACCTCCTCAAAGATTGGCTCGGTCCTCGCCTGTTCATGAAGCGCCTTCGCTTCCTCACTAAGGAGACGAAAATGTTCCCTGCGGCCCTCTGTGGCCGATAGCCCGGTGAAACGGTTCACTCTTTTGACTCCTCAACTGCGGATATAACGACTTCTACCACCTTTTTCACTTGTTCTCCTGTCATGCCAACCCAGCACGGAATATCAATAAACCGATTAAAGATTTTTTCGCTTATGGGGAAATCGCCTTCCCGGTAATTAAAGAGCTTTCTGTATATAGGCTGGAGATGTATCGGCGGGAATGACAGACGATAGTCAACTTCCTGGCCGTGCATTAATTTCAAAACATTATCTCTGTTGACTCTTTCGTCAAGGGTGAGACAGTACATATACCAGCTAGGGCGGTCAACATATTCCGGAACATGAGGTACTTCAATTAAGGGGTGGCCAGCAAAGGTGTCACTGTAGAATTTGGCAACGCGCCCCTTTTCTTCCATGACCCATTCAGCACGGCCAATCTGTTCAACGCCAAAGGCAGCGGACAAATCGGTCAATCTGTAATTGTGACCAATCTCTACATGAACATATCTATCGCTTTGTCCCTGGTTTCTGATGACCCGGCATTTCTCAGCAACTTCGGCATCATTTGTGGTTACTATGCCGCCTTCTCCCATGGTAACGTTTTTGTTAGCAAAGAAACTGAAAGAATGTACCCGGCACTGGCCGCCTACCTTTTGTCCCTTATAAACTGCACCGAAAGACTCGGCACTATCGGCTAAAACAGCCAGGCCAAATTCATCACCCAGTTTGTTGATATCATCATAGTCAGCCGGTTGCCCTTTCAAATCCACCGGCATCAAGACTTTTGTCCGACCAGTTATTGCCTGTCGAACAGTTTCTTCGGTTACGTTAAATGTTTTCGGGTCGACTTCGCAAAATACCGGAGTAACCCCACAATAAATCACCGCATTGGCCGAACTGATGAAACTCAGAGTTGGCACTACCACTTCATCACCGGATCCTAGCCCAAGGGCTAGGAGGGCGGCATGCAATGTTGCCGTGCCATTACTCATGGCTACGGCATGAGCTGCGCCTGAATATTCACAGACCATGTCCTCAAGTTCTTTGACCTTGCTGCCCATAGAAATCCAGCCGGACTTGACCTGGCGATAAACAGCTTCGGCCTCTTCTTCGCCGATATAGGGTTTGGCGATGGGAATAAAATCCATTGACCCTCCTAGTGGCACATCGGGTGAAAAGTTAAGGGCTTTTCATTTTAATTTTTCAAATAAAATATACTTATAACGAAAATATTTATTCGGTTTGATGAAAGTAATTGGATGCACAATAGCCTTTAAAAGTAATAAGAATAACTGGTCTCGCAAGATCCAATAATAGTGTTTAATTTCCCTCAAGTTTGGGTATTTCTTCATAATTCTTTCGTATACAGGCATCGTCCCACCATTAATAACAGCCGAAGAAAAATTCATTCTCGCAGAAACCAAAAGATATTTGAATTGCATATCTGACATTATCGTATGGAACATATTCTCAAATTCGGTGATTGATAATAAGGTAATAACTCCTTCACATATAATTAGATCAAAATATGAGTTACATATTCTCTCTATGAGTTCTTCAATTGTACCAACCAGAAATGAATAATTTTTTACATTTGATGAACAATGCTCCCTGAAAAACATATTGGCAGCTTCTATTCTATCAGCGGCGGGGTCAAAACCTATGAACTCAAATTCTTTATCTGGCAAACTACGAGACATAGCAAATAAGGCAGTCCCATCACCGCATCCTAGATCAAGTACTCGCAAATTTTTTTGGTTGGAATATTTTTGATTTATGAATTCATAAACAGGCTCACAAGCTATCATTTTCCGTGGAAGAAGTGCGGCATAGGTATTGAAATCGCGAGATCCTACATTGTTGTAGACATGCTTAATCAACTTTTTGTCATCAATAAATCGATAAATTTTCGAGTGCTGTTTTCGTTCAATAATATTTTGGCCGTATAGCCAATCAAAAGCCAAGCTCAAATAAAACTGGGGGATAATCGCGAAGCAAAGAGGTATGAAGTGTGAATTAGTTTCCCCCCGATTTAGTGATAACCGTGAGGAAAAGATTAAGGGAGTATGAAGTAATATCCCCCAGACCTTTCGAATCAAATTAGACCTACCTGCCAAATGCTTAATAGTTTTCTTTACTTCAGTAAGCTGCACTATAAAACTCCCTTAAATTCCAGAGCAGTGTTACTAGCAACTTATGCAAACAAAAATTACTCTCCTCTAGTTGTTACTCTTGGAATTAAGACCCAGAACCTTCATTGGTTACCTCGAAGCTTGGGAGGATTTTTGATGAAGTAGTCCCTGTACCAGGAAACTGTTTCCTTAAGTCCCTCTTTCAGGCTGATGCGAGGGGTATATCCAAGTTTGCGCAGTTTGCTTATGTCCGGACAGCGTCGTTGTGTAGCGCCACTTGCCGGAGACCCGGGCTGGATAGTCACCTGAACGTCGCACATTTCTCCTATTGTCTGGACAAGTTCACGGATGGTAATCTCCTCGTCCTTACCAACATGGAATATATCGCCGTCACTACCGCGCTCGGCACACAGCAGAAAACCTTCTACCGCATCATCAATATAACAAAATGCCCTGGTTTCACTTCCAGTCCCCTGAATTGTGATAGTTGCTTCAGAAAGGCTAAAACCCTCTGAGGCAATAGCTATTTTTTCAACTATCTGTGGGACAACGTGTTCAAAACCCATGGCTGGACCATAAACATTGTGGGGACGGACAATAATCCTGCGCATATTGGACTGGTTGGCATAATGAAGCAGCAGAAGTTCGGAAATAATTTTTCCTCCCCCGTATGAGTACCTGGGATTAGTGACCAAGGGTATAGAAAGTGGCACAGCTTCCGGTGTCGGAATTTCAGGGGGTGTCTGATAGACTTCTGAACTGGAGAAGTAGATAAAAGACTCGACCCCTGCTTCTTCAGCCGCATCGAGAACATTGAGCTGTCCCCGAACGGCGATGTCCAGTACCAGCCGGGGAAATTTGTAGAAAAACTCTGTGCCATTAATATAGGCCAGATGAAATATTGTAGTCATACCTTGAACAGCCCGCCGGACATCCTCTATTACCCGTACATCCCCTTCGATTAACTCAATAGAATCAGCGACTTCTTTCAGGCTTGCCCCACGCTCCCTAAAGTTATTATCGAGCACCCGTACCTGGTGACCGCGTTCTATGAGCGCTTTAACCAGGTTGCTTCCGATAAATCCGGCTCCACCTGTAAGCAGTATCTGTTTCATTGGCTATCTCTTCCTAATCAATATCATAACAGATATCCCTATCGATTATCTGATACAGCTCATGTTCTAAAGGTCACCCTATACCTGAATCAAGAATATAAACTAGTCGTTACCCAGTCCGCCGTAGACAACACCCCTCAACATCTTGATGTCCATCGGGTCAAATATATGCCAGGTATCGATAAAAACAGCAGGGTGGCTCATCTTGCTCACCAGGGACGGCAAATTCCAGTTGATGTAGCTGTGATGATTATTCATGATTACTACAGCATCGACACCATCAAACGCACCCTCAAGACTGACCGGCGTCACCGGAAGTTCAGCCAGCGCCTCTCTCGGCACGACGGGGTCATATGTCCTGATAGATGCTGATGTTTCGCGAAGATGGCCAAGCAGCCGAAGAGACATTGAATCTCTCAGGTCAGAGGTTTCGGGAGCGCCTTTGAACGCCATTCCAACCAGCGAAATAGTACATTCATTGATATTCTTCCCGACACCGGCCAGAAGGCTGTTGATTTTATTATACACGTGATGCGGCCCGAACTCATTGGCCCTTCTTGAGGCATGTAACAGTGTGGCATCAACCCCATGCTGCTCCAGGACATGAGCCAGAATATAAGGGTCCTTGGTCAGGCAGGGACCACCCACCCCTGGAGACGGTTTGGGGATATTATTTCGTTCGTAACCGAAATTGGCAGCATCGACCAATTGGCAAAGGTCAAGACCAAGACGCTCAGTCAGAGGAGTAAGCTGATTGATAAATGAAAAAACGTGGTCCCGGTAACAATTATCCATTAACTTGCATAATTCTGCTGCCTCCAGAGAACCTACATTGAGTACAGATGGCGTAATAGTGTTAAAAAGCTGCGCAACGACTTCTGCAGATTTGGTGTCATAACCGCCGACTATCTGGGGATTGTTGCGCAATTCCGAGAGTGCTCTACCCTCGGCTGTTCTTTCCGGAGCAAAGGCGAAATAAAACTGGTCGCCACAGGTGAGCCTGGAAACAGCTTCGAGTTCCGGTAAAACTATGCCTCTTGAGCAACCTACCGGGATGGTGGAACGCAAAATAACGGTGTCACCATTCTTTAGCAGAGCTCCAATCGAGCGAGCTGATTCAACCACGCTGTCCATCTCGGGCTTCTTGGTATCCTTGTTAACGGGTGTCCCGACGGTCATAATATATATATCTGCTCCAATATTATCGGACGTGGTACTTAGACTCAGGTTTCGTCCCACGACAGCCTCGAGGACTGACTGCATGCCAGCTTCAAAAAATGGAGCTTTCTTATTGCGTAACTGCTCAATTAATTCTTCGTTAATATCGTAGCCGGTCACATTGAAGCCACTGTCCGCCAGAGCTATAGCCAGGGTGAGTCCAGCATATCCCAGACCAAATACGGTAATATTCCTTAACCTGATATCCTCGGCAAGTCGTTTTTCTCTGTATATGTAACAGCTTATTACTTTGTGAGATTCATCCACGACGGGTAAAAGGCGGACTCTATCGGAAAGTAATTTCATTGCCTGCTCATAACTTGCCTGGCTTGAAATATAAACAGGATTCTTCTGTGTACAAACTTCCACGGGTGATGTAATAGTATAACCGGCAATCAATGCTCGGCGAATGTCGCCATCAGCTATAGTACCAACAAGACGGTCTTCCTCATCCACGCATATCAATGTACGCTCTTTGGTCTCTTCAAGTTGTTTTAGAGCATCAAGAATAAGGGCGTCACCCTTGATTAAAAGATGTTGTGGTTTTTTCATGATTATTACTCCAAAAAATCGATTAGCTGATTCATTTGAGAAAGTAATGTATCATCATTCATTTTACGGCATTCCAGGGTAAAAATTACACCGCTTCCCGTTCCCGCTAGTATGCTTAGACGTCTGGCGGCGTGTAACTGCCATGCCTCCGGTCCTAGCGGAATATGGCTATCTATTCTACCGTCATTACCGGAAAGATGCACACACCGGATAAGATGACCCATAGTGTCGGTAACTTCTTGAAGGGCAACATCAGGAGAAAGCCCATACAGAAGGCAGGTAAGTTCTAAATGTGCCAGATCCAGCAATAGACCTGGTCCCGGAGGGTCAAACACCTCGAAAAGGTTTTTAATCTCCCGGGGAGTACAGGCAAGGGAAAAGTTATCCTGGGGACCTGCCGGAAACAGATTCTCCAGGAGCATTCCACCTGAAGGAAGATTATTCCCTCTATTCTTCAAAATACTATTAACTGTCCAGGCTGTCTGAGTAATACAGGCTTCTGGGGACCGCAACGAAGCAACATTGAATTGAAAATATTCATCCCCCTTTACACTTGCATCTGCCAGATAACCGGCATGGCATCCATAAAAAATTGCACCAATTTTCTGTGACAAATCAAGAGCGTTATGAATCAAAGTACGGCTGTTCTCAATAACACCTTCATCAAAGCTGGCAATATTTAAGACAAAATCAGATTCAGGCTGAGGAAAGTAGTTGTGGATGATGAACGACATCCCCGAGTCTCTATACCTGAGCAACTCTGAAACCAATTCATTATACGGGATATATGGATGAGGCCCAGACAGTTCAACATTTCGAATGGATAGCCTTGCCAGCCGTTCCAGCACCGCCGAGATATGACGGTCACCGGCAACACAACTCGTGGAGATAAAAATACGGTCTTCAACTGGCGTATACTGCTTGGATACTTTCAACAAGAGTCCCTCCCGGTGACAGCACTTTTCTTGAATCACGACTTCTCCAGGCAAACAGCAGGAACACCAGCATATATCTGTCCCGGAATATCAACGGACCGCAGTAGAAAGGAAGCCGCGCCCAGTTGGGTATAGTCCGCCAAGTGAATTGATTCCATGACTGTGGAATTGATACCAAGCATACAGTGAGACCCCACCCTGACATTCCCGGCTATGACTGCCCCAGGGGCAACATATGAATGGTCACCGATGACGGTTCCATGGTCAACAATGGCACCGGCACAAAGATGGACATTCTGTCCCAGAACCACATCAGCTCCGATAAAGGTATGTGGATAGAGAATACAGCCTTCCCCCATTTTAGCTGAGTCGGACACGTAAGACTGGGGATGCTTAAAGGTAAGAAAGGGCAACGGAGAAGAAACATACTGATTAAAAATCCTTTCCCGAAGGCGGGTATTAGTTCCCACTGCCACCACAACGTAGGTATTTTCAGGGAAGCCGGCTGAGGCTATCTCAGCATCAGTACCCAGATACTTCCATCTCAGACTTGTAGCTTGCAGGTCGGTATACCCCAGGATATGCAGCCCGGCAGCCTCTAACATTGTTCCCAGACTTAAGGCATGCCCTCCCCCACCTGCCAGGATTACGTTCTTAGCCACTCTGCAGGTCCCCCCATCTGATCACTTCGTGCTTGGCCTTATCACATACCAACCTTTCCCCAATAACTTCATTAAAAAAGATAGGCGAAATTCCTTCCGCCGGCCGCATAGCCGATAAAAGTTCTGGAACCAGCACGGTCCCGGCCGCTATCTTTTCCGAAGCCACTAAACTTCTCTGCATACGCTTTTTGATGGCTTCTTCTGAAGGTTGAACCCTTTTAATTCCATCACCCAAGACCGTTTCTGCTTCTCTAATATAGCTAACATAGCGGGTAAACTCTTCCGTATCCAGTGAGGCTCGATGGTCCGGTCCTGGGGCATTCTTGTCAAAAGTAATATGCTTTTCAATAGTGGTAGCGCCGGCACATACTGCATAGGCACCTGTCAGTAAAGAGCTACTGTGGTCAGAAAAGCCAACCTGACAATTAAACAGTTGGCTGATTTGCTTCATGCACCTTAAATTAAGTTCATTAAGGGGTGCCGGGTAGTTGGATACGCAGTGAAGAATTGTTAATTTTGAGCGTTCAAAATTGGTAAAAGCCTCTTTCGCTGTTTTAACAATTTCCCACATGTCTGATACTCCGGTCGAATAGATAATCGGGAGCCCTAAGGTCGTAATATACTGCAAAAAAGGAATGTTAGTGGTATCGGTGGAAGCAATCTTGATGGCATCGACTTTTAGTTCAGCCAACAGGTCAGCACTTTCCTCATCATAGGGAGTAGAAATAAACTCTATACCTTTGTCTCGGCAGTACGCAATTAATTCAATATGTTGACTTCTGTCCAGCTCAACCTTTTTCAACATATCAAACTGACTTTGAGCACCGGTATCACTTCTAACTTGATATGGCATTTTGGACTCATCAGGCCGAACCAGTTTTTCTGTCTTAAATGTCTGAAACTTGACTGCATCCGCTCCCGCATTCACTGCTGCATCAATGAGTTGACGTGCGCGACTTAATTGTCCGCAATGATTGATACCTATCTCGGCAATAATATAGACTGGATTACTATTTTTCATAGCCTTCTGGGCAAGGATTCACATTTTGCAGTACACTATTATGGACGACTAGTGGACAACTGTCAATATTCGTGTCTACTGAGTGCCATATGTCTAACCGAGATACTTTGTTAGTATTAAATACCAAAATATTGCCCATAACACGTATTATATCCGCATTTCTAATTGTTGACAATTTATGAGTAATTATGAATGTAGCGGAATAGTAACACTATTATAATGTCACCCATCTATCTGAGCTAGCTCAGCTTCAGGCTCGATGCACAAGCATCGCTACAGCAGAAATCATTAATTTTACTCTAGCTCACGCTACATTTGCTCTAAATCTTTCTGTATATGAGCCTTAACAAAGCTAGGCTGGCTAGCTAAAGTATCCATTACCGAGTTGTGTCGATATTGGTGACGAGGCACTATATATTCTGTAATGTTCCTTTTTTCACCTACGCTCGGAGTGCGGCTGCATCTCTGGCTAATATTTATGTACTGGATTTTGATAATGCAATTGCGATTAGAGTGAGAATACCTACTATCAAAAAGACTTTAAGTAAGTCGTTTTCATTTTCTGCCGCTTGCATTTCAGCACTCATCATTTCCTGTAATCTAATAGCTTCTTCTTTTGTTATAGTATCATTTCTTAATTTTGTTAAAAGAAAGCCCTGATGTTGGATTCATTGTCCAGAACGGGTTCCCAGAAGCAGTCCACAATAGGTACGTAGAGAGGTATCTTCAAAAGTTAGCATCCCGCCTGAACTGTACATACACAGGAAGACATGTTAATCAGGCGGTCGGTTTACAGTTTCCAAATTGAATTTTCCTGCTCGCATTCTAGTGCTTCGTATATGAATTGTCAATTCCTGGACATAAGGGCCATTCAATGCGGTTGACAGGACCTCAGAAATGCCCTATCATTACCTGTTACCTATTTGATGGAAGACAGCAATAGCAATTGCTAAGGGAGACGCGCAGGTTGATAGATGTAGACCACGATGACGATGTTCTGAGAACCTTTATACTGTTCGTCCAGACTGCACGGGCAGTACTGAAGTATGCTGACGCTCATTTGTACAGAACAACGCGTCTCTCAACAGTCAAGTTAATTGTGCTAAGAGTCCTAGCCAGTAATGGTCGGGCCATGCAGCCCTCCGAGATAGCCGAGTGGACGCAGACAGAGCGGCACAATATCACGGCGTTAATTAACCGCATGAGGCAAGAAGGACTCGTCACAGTCGAGCGCAACACCAATGACAAGAGATTCGTGAATATTGCCCTGACGGACAACGGGCGGGAGGTTCTCAGCCGAGCTATGCCCGTGGCGAGAGAGGTTGTTGACCGCGTGATGTTGTCAATTGCTGAAGGTGATACTGCTTTGCTCGAAAAGCCACTGAGGATTTTGAGGCAAAATGCGCACGACGGCTTGGAACATGTTGCCAAGCTTTCTCAACCTCGGCTTGGATAGAGCAATGATGTCATCCACCTGTGATTGAACAAAAAAAACCATAAAGTGCAATTAGTGGAGGCCATTGACATTCTGGCGGGGGATGCTTTATTCTTCATACCAAAAAAGGAGTTAGTCTAATGCAAGCATACTGCGTGAAGTGCCATGCTAAGAGGGAAATGAAGGATACTAAGGCCATAACTATGAAGAACGGGAGGCCAGCAACTCAGGGTGTGTGCCCGACGTGCGGGACTAAGATGTTTAGAATAGGAAAGAGCTGAAGCGGAAGCTAAAGGATAACGTCTACTAAGAAGGCTGGGTAATCCAATTGCGGGTACCCAGCCTCTTAATTACTGATTGAACGAAATGCCTATTTTGTCCCACTCTCTTGTTAGCAAATATTTAACCATTCCTACATATATAAAAGGTTGTTTTATTTCCTCTAAGCAATGCTGGAAAAGTAGGGAACTGAAGATGTGAGAGAAACACTATGCTAGCTGCGACTGCAGTCTTGTCATATGCCCCCAACAAGTGGACTGTGTTAGAATAATGGCAGAATGCGCATTGGTCTGCTGTCGGATACACATATTCCTGAAGTTGTAAAAGAACTCCCTCGTGAGGTAACAAAAGCTTTCCAAGGTGTTGACCTGCTTCTACATGCTGGTGACATCTACATTCCTTCTGTGCTGGATGACTTGGAGCGTATAGCCCCAGTGCTGGCTGCCAGGGGTGATGACGACTATGAGGATGTGTTGGTGGACGAGCGTGTGAAGGGGAGGCATATCTTGGAACTTGAGGGACTAACACTATTGCTTATCCATGAAAGAGTGTACTCTCCATGGGTTCCCTGGTGGCCAAGCAGTATGGCTCTAGGACAAGACAAACGTGATAGTCCAGACATTGTTGTCTTCGGTCACGAGCATCGCACAGTCGTACAACGTCTCAATGATATCCTCTTTGTGAACCCCGGAAGTCCCACGTTTCTGCACTACCGCCATGGACTAGGCACCGTCGGCATTCTCAATATTGACTCAGGCGAAGCAGATGTAAGCATTCTGCAATTGTAGTGGAGTCCTACCTAGACACGTTGTACCGGAAGCCTCTATGTGGTGTCCTGAAACCCTTTATCGCTGGCTGAACCCGCTACCAGGTAGGTCAACACCGACTCCCTTGCCCTTGTCTATCCAGCCGAACACCAACTGCGTTATCATTTTCTACCAGTATCTTGGCGACTGGTGACTTGCAATTTATGTAATTATGAAACTGCGACAAACACACATTTTTTTGAAATTTTCATAAAAGGGTTATCGGAACTATGGACGATAAACCTCGTATACGCCATAGTCAGTTGGAATCCTGTCACCAGATTTGAACCTGAGGGATTTTGTATAATAGTGCGTAGAGGTTCAGAATCTACATCAATTAAATCTACCTTTGGTCTAGTCGGGGTAACTGCGATTCTGAAAAACGGTTGGGTACCAGTCTCATCAGTGAAGCGACGGGATGTTTTATCGGCAAGAGCAGCACCATCTTCAATCCCTAAGAAACGGGGAACTACTCCCTGTTGAATTTCTCTCTCTGTTTCTTCCGGCTGTCTTTGAGCTCGTTGTGTACCTATCATATTTTGTAGTTGAGTTTTAATGCTGGATAAACGACGAGCAACGAGATCTTGATTGAATGCCTCTCGTTCTCTCTTACCATCCTCATACCTCGTGTAGAAATCAGTGCGATGTTGAAGCGTAACCATATGAGGAATCCGGTTGCTTGACGGAATCCGTACCATAACTAAGGGATTCCCATCCACTGTGCGCAATTTAACTTCTAATCCATCTATACGGTCAGAAATGTGGTCAAGACATAAGGACATAATTGCTTGCTTAATCTTCTGAGTATCTCCTATCAATGATGGTTCATACTTCTGAGCACGTCCCCTCCCATCTTCACGGATTCCTACTATCAGATAGCCCCCACCAGCGTTGGCGAGCGAAGCAATATCATAACATCATTAACCTTCCCGCTGGTATGTGGGAAACCACTTAACACTTGTGTAAATAATGTTAAGTCACACGAAAATACCGGGGTGCAATTGAGCAACCCTCTTAGTGTTTCTTAACAGTTGGACAGGTATGTTAAGTAAATCGTTTCGCTTGATATCACGGTCAGTTGTATCGGTCCTACATCCACTTCCGACTAGACTGAGAGGCTCATTCCGTCTATCTTGATGGTTATGGCATCATAGGGGCAAGCTCTTATACAAGCACCGCATCCGTTGCAGTAATCCTCCCAGGGGGTTAGCAATATCCAAATGGTGGGGTCTACTCGCTGTGATACAACTCGCCTATAAAGAATTAAATTGCCAGGGGCTATTGACTGAACACAGATAGTACGTTGTGACTATGCAATTTTGAATAAGCATATCATAAAATGTAGAAAGACTGGCTTATAATATAAAATAAGAAGAGTAGGTATACTCATCCTCTTGCCTAACTATGATATACTCTGTATACAAGTAAGATAGGAAATACGGTTTGAAAGGAGGAAACAATGGTCACTAAGACTTCCCCTGGGAAAAAGCTGCGTGATCTTATCGCCACAGGTGAAACTATTCTGATTCCCGGCGCCCACGATCCCCTTATGGGACGGATCCTTCAGCGAATGGGATTCAAAGTTGTCTCAGTAGCTGGATGGATGACGGGGGCTCATCTGACAACCCCAGAGCCGGTTATGACCATGACAGAGCAGGTGGAGGTTGCCCGGAGGGTGGTAAAGGCCGTTGACATTCCAGTGCGGGCTGATGCGGGCACGGGCTACGGCGATCCTATTCATGTTATGCGAGCTGTCCAAGAGTTCGAGGATGCTGGCGTTGCTGCAATACACATCGAAGACCAGGTATTTCCAAAGCGGGCCTCTTACCACCGTGGTCTGGAGCATGTATGCGATTTAGACGAGTTCCTGCGAAGGCTAGAATATGCCCTCAAGGCTCGGCGTGACGAGGACTTTATGATTATGGCTCGCACTGACGCTGGTAATGCGGTTAACGGGTCATGGAAAGAGGCCGCAAGGCGTGCACGGGCTGTGAGGGCCTTGGGTGTGGAAGTACTCCTACCTATGGTCTCTACTAAAGAGTCGATGGAGAATTTCCGGCACGAGTTTCCTGATAATGACCTAGTGCTATCGGCTACCAACTCTTTCAATGGTCTCCACCCTGATGAAATACGCAAGTACGGCTTCCAGCTTATCAGCTATCCTTTGTGCACTATTATTGCCTCCGTCGCTGGAGTAATAGAGCTGTGGCGAGGCGTACAAAAGACAGGGCTAGCTAAGCTAGCCCCTGATTGGGCGCGCGAGGT
>SDBU01007317.1_pt1 | contig 12745 bp, 9 predicted proteins | sample 2277071 | NCBI WGS metagenome assembly SDBU01 (sample SAMN10397929, study PRJNA504765) | marine sediment metagenome | isolation source: marine sediment core GS08_GC12, 126 cmbsf | place: Arctic Ocean: Gakkel Ridge, Loki's castle | collected 2008 | reverse complement strand
GTGTATTGATACTCTTTATAAGGCTCAGGGCGACCTCCCAAACCCATCTTGGGCATGTACTTTACATCCATCTGAACCCTTTGCCCTGGATAGTTCATCTGGTAGTAGACTGGCTAATTTTAAGGTAATACAATTACCTTCATGGTGGGCGGTAGAGGACTTGAACCTCTGACCCCCTGCGTGTAAAGCAGGTGCTCTAACCAACTGAGCTAACCGCCCAATAAGTAGCGCGCTTGGCGGGTCTTGAACCCACGACCTCAGCCTCCGCAGGGCTGCGCTCTATCCTACTGAGCTACAAGCGCTAAAGTGATGATAATGCCGAAGGGGAGATTTGAACTCCCACGTCCTTACGGACACTACGCCCTGAACGTAGCGCGTCTGCCATTCCGCCACTTCGGCAGTGACCAGCCTAAAGCAAATTATACTTGGTTTGGAGCTCGGCGTCAACGGGAATGGGTATAAGCATGACAGCAGCCCCGTCTTACTTCTAAACAACGATGGGCGTAAAGTGCTAGAATAGTAACTAGGGTAAGTTTGTATCCGTTAGGAGAGACATAATGGATTACATCATCAAGGTAGAAAACTTAGTCAAAAGATTCGGTGAAACGATGGCGGTGGATGACATTAGTTTCAGTGTGACACCGGGGGAAATCTTTGGCTTTTTGGGCCCGAATGGGGCGGGAAAGACCACGACTATCAACATCCTATGCACCCTATCTAAACCGACATCAGGACAAGCCATCATTGATGGCTTTGATGTGGTGCGCCAGCAGAGCCAAGTGCGCCAGTCAATTGGGCTGGTCTTTCAGGACCCTAGTCTCGATGAGCGGCTCAGTGGGTTACAGAACCTGCGTTTTCACGCCCTAGTGTATAACATGCCTGCCCCAATTCGTGAGCAGCGGATTGAGCAGTTACTCAGGATGATGGAACTCTGGGATAGGCGCCAAAACCAGGTGCATACCTATTCCGGAGGCATGAAACGTCGCCTAGAGCTAGCCAGAGGTCTATTGCACCACCCCAAGGTGCTGTTCCTTGATGAGCCCACGCTAGGGCTAGACCCACAAACACGCAACCGTATATGGGAATACATACTTGAGATGCAACAGCGTGAAGGGACTACCATTTTCCTGACTACTCACTATATGGATGAGGCTGATAAAGCAGACCGCATTGCTATCATTGACCACGGAAAGCTCGTTGCCATGGACACCCCAGAGAGGCTCAAGAAGATGGTGAGTAAGGATATCATCTCGGTGAAAACCGACGATAATGATAGAGCCGCTGAAGAGATCAAGCTTCGCTACCGAATTGAGGCTAGGCATGATGGCGATGGGCTCACCTTTGAGGTAGCCAGTGGAGAGGAGTTCCTCCCTACCTTCATCAAGGAATTCAGCACTAAGATACAGAGTGTCAGCCTGCGCCGCCCGAGCTTAGATGACGTCTTTCTCAAGCTCACCGGGCGGGAAATGCGGGAGGAGGAAGTTAGTGATACGTTCAAGGCAATGGTTCGCCAGCACGGACGCCGCATGCGGCGCTAGGAGGGAACGATGAATAATCTGCGTGGAGTTTACACCATCTGGTACCGGGACATACTCCGTTTCTGGCATGATAAGATGCGCATGATTGGGTCTATAACCTTTCCTCTCCTGTTTCTGTTCGTGTTTGGCAGCGGCCTCAGTGCTAGGATGGGCTTCCTTAGCGCTGGGATTGATTTCGCTCAATTCATGTTCCCGGGCATTATTGGAATGACAGTGCTTATGAGCTCATTCATGGCTGGGATATCTGTGGTCTGGGATCGAGAGTTCGGCTTCCTGAAGGAAGTGTTGGTGGCACCAATCAGCCGTGCCTCAGTAGCCGTGGGTAAGACATTAGGTGCAGCAACAGTGGCACTACTTCAGGGGATCCTCATCCTATTATTCGCACCCCTGATTGGTGTCTCCCTTTCTCCATGGACAGCACTGGCAGTGTTGCCGTTGATGTTCCTGCTCGCTGCTTCTATGGGCGCTCTGGGCATCCTACTGGCAACGCGTATCAGATCCATGGAAGCATTTCAGGCAGTGATGCAGATGTTGATGTTTCCCATGGTATTCCTATCTGGGGCGTTCTTCCCCCTCCAGGGGCTGCCTGCCTGGATGAATATCCTGGTGAAGCTCAATCCAGCTACCTACGGCATCGCCCCGATCCGCCAGGTAATACTGGGAACAGCGCCAGACTCTCCTTTTGGCATGAACCTACTTGGGCATACCATGTCACTCTGGGATAATGTTACTGTTCTGGCAGCGTTTGGGGTAACCATGACCCTTTTGGCTATGTGGTCTTTCGGCAGTCAGGAATAGTTCTCCCAGCTAGTTGTAATCGTGATACCGCAATATCAGCTTTAGCTCTTCCCTATCCTGAACATCTTGGTCCCACATACGGGACATACACCCTGAGTCGCTGGCTTACCGTTCTTCATAGTTATAGCTCTAGCATCCTTCATTTCCCTTTTGGCACGGCATTTCACACAATAGGCTTGCATCGGTACACCTCCTTTTTAGGAATGAAGCATAAACCATCTTGCCAATAATGTCAATAGCCACAGGCAAAAAAGATTGTCTAAGGTTATTTCACCTCTACCCTGCCCACATCACAGTCTATTTCTAGATAAAGCCGGTTTTGGGCGGTGTCAAAATTGTCAGAAATATAATAGTCGCCTTGCTTCGGGAAGCGAGTCTCATCCACATCAAAGGCGCTCAAGTCTGTATCCGCCCGAATCTTGGCAGCCACTCCGTCAGGAATATTCACCTCTATATTAGCCACATCAGCCTTGATCTCGATATCAGTGGTGCCTGCTGAGGAGGGCATCGTCACTCTGTAGTTACCAGCATCTACATCCAGTAGAAGCTCAGTTACTTTAAGCTCGCTGAGATCTAGCTTCATATTGCTCGCTGCGGACTTGATATCAATAGCTAAGGGTATACTTCCAGTGAGCCTGACTTGCCACCTAATACCACCTTCACCCTGCTCTGTGCTCAAATAAAGCTTACCTTCGCCGTCCTGCCGTAGGAAATCCACTTTGATATTCCCATCCCTGTTCCTTACCTCGGAGTCTACCTCCACCAAGTTTGGTGAACCAGGTGGAAGGTTGGTTAGGGTGATACTTCCTGCGGTGAAGTCCACCTCTATTTGGGCACGCTCAATATTGTCCAGGGGCTCCGAATAGCTTCTAGTAACCATACCAGCGGGTGGGGATGGTCCATATTGCCAGACGGCTATACCAAGGCAAGCGCAGAGTATGGCTAGGATTAGCAGGCTGACCAGCCAGACATTGTAGCGGCGGAGCAGAATACCGAGCCCAATAATGATTATCAGTACCGGCCAGAATCGCCACAGGCTTCCCCAGAGACCCCAGGGAAGGACATCAAGGGTTTGAAGAAGAAATACTATCCCCAGAAATAATAGGAGGATACCCCAGATTGGGACACCAACTACTCGCTGTGGTTTTTTTTCAGACATAGCTATCTCCTCCTGGTGCTTAATATAATCAGCACCCCAACCGCCACCAGGATAAGCGGCCAGAGATTGTCCCAGTGAAACCACCAGAAGAGGTCGAAGCTACCTAACAGGAAGAGAATGCCAAGAACAATGAGGATGATGCCGAGGATGTTGCGGCGATGATGGCGAACCTTAGCCACCTCTTCCGATTCACCTTCTTCCCCCTCCAAGGTAGAACGGACTTCACGCCCCAGCTCACTGGCTGTTTTCTTCATTTCCTCTACATTTTCCTCCACCACTTCCTTTGGTGTAGTAACCTTCGAGCCTTCCAAAGGAACAACGATTGCCATAATAATATAGGCTAGGATGCCCAGCCCATTGGCAAATACCAGTAACACTGCAATTATCCTGACAATGGTGGGATCCATATCAAAATACTTGGCCAGACCGCCACACACCCCCCCAATCATTCTATCGCTTCGGCTGCGATAAAGTTTTTTCTCCATAACCTCCTCCTATAACCTCAAGTAGCGTTGGCAGGAATTATAACTCAAGCCTCATCGTATGGCAAGGGCTTCCTTGAAATAACTCCCCTTAGCTGATAGGATAGTCCCCGGCAAATCAAAATGGAGTGTTAATTTTTATGGAGAACCAGTCGCTGCGACCACTGCTTGAGCCCTGGTTTCATTCTATCGCCAACCCACATCAGGCTCAGGAGCAGGCCCTATCCAAGCTCATTGGGGGTTATCGAAAAACACAATATGGCCAGGAATTTGGCGCTGATAAAGTCTCCAGCATCAATGACTTTCAAAGGGCTTTCCCTGTAGTTACCTATGCTGACCTAAAGCCACATATTGAGAAAGTGATGCAGGGCGATTTCTCTACCCTGTTACCAGAGCCACCGACTTGGCGCAGAAGACTGCCTGTGGGGCGCGGGGGTTGCTTAATTATGTGGAGCGAAGCCGAAGGTATGACATTCTAGCCGGTTGGGACCTGAATGTTGGTTTTCCATCAAAGGTAGGCTCAATACAAATAGGAGAAAATGAAATAACCTACGGCTATACCCCGGGAATTTATACTAAATACAAATTATTTCCGGGTCATTGGGCGAGAGGAGCGCTTCACCATACTCAAGTACCTGCTCAACCGGCTGTGGGAGTTCTGATACCGCCTATAGCTAGCCTATTATCTTCTTAACCAGACACGGAGCAATATAGCTAGTCCGACAATAATAAGAATTAAGGGCCACCAATTGCCTACGCCACCGATAAAGGCTGCGCCAACACATATCAAGATGAGACCAGCGATGAGCTTGCCGAATACTGGTCTGCGATAGGCGGGCTTGGTATAGCGCACCAATACCTCCATGAGAAAAATGACCCCCAGACCTATGATAAAGTATTTCCACCAATCACCCCAGGATATCCAACCCTGCGCTGAGAGGAAGAAAACAACACCAAGTAGTACTAATATCAAACCGAAACCGAGACCGGATATTGGGTCTCGGCGCCATTTCTCCTCCTTCTCATCATGTTCATAATGTCTGCGTTCGGGTTTCTCTTCTGACATGTTTCACCCCCTAATTTCAGAATCGCGTCCAAGAGCGGACTATCTGCTTTAGTGAGTAGTCCTAGGTTTCCAGCCAGTTGTTTGCCTTCGCCTCCTGAAAGATGTCACTCCAGTGCGGTGCAGTCTATTATCTTGACATCAATGTTATTCGCCTCCAGCACTGCAGCCAGTTAGAGCCAGGCCAAGTGGTGGTGGCACGCAAGGCCGCATCATCTCCCAGATTACCTTGAATGGCTCAACCAATAAAACCTTCATAGCCCTGTGCTGGGAATAATAGCAGAAAGGCAACGGCTGCGTCTATAAGGCTACCTATTGACATCGCCTCAAAATTGGTATATGGTTATGATAAATTATGAGGACTCTTCGGTGAAGGGGTGAGTTGTATGAGAGTTGGAGTTCTCGCCTTCGTGAAGACCTTAGGGTTGATACTACACTGCCTTGGCGGAGCGTTGAGTAAATGCGAGGGAGCTATGTTAAGCGTGCATAGCTCCCTTTTGTTATTAGACTGGCCTTTGGCTTGAAGGGAGAAAAAGGCATCGTTTGTGTTCAGAGCAGGTTTAAGGGTAGTCAGTTTTGGCATGATTCTACTTTTATTGGTCTCCGCTGGGGCTTGCGCAGGCGGTGGACAGATAATAGGTGAGGAGCAGGTAGCTATTGCCGATATAACCTCCAACCCAACAGGATATGAGGGGCAGACAGTGACCGTGAGCGGGGAGTATCGGGGCTGGGAGTCCGGACATGGCTCGCCACCGGTGACCCGCAGTGATTGGGTATTACAGGATGAAACTGGTGGCATATATATCACCGGAAAGGTATCACCTGGACTTGACCCGGTTGAGGACCGTGGCAAGAAGATAACTGTCTATGGCATAGTTAGGCTCAAAGATGGCCAGGCTTATATTGAGGCGAAAATAATAAAAGGCGAGGGCGAATAATGGGGCACGTTTATGCCAGAGCCCTTCTGGTTTAATAAAGAAACAGAGGGAAAATGAAAAGGAAGCTATTATACCTATTCGTAGCCCTGACCTTGATAATTTTATCCCTTCCGGCAGCAATGCCAGCCACCGCCATGCCGACAGAAGACTGGACCTTCATGGTCTATATGGCTGCCGATAATAACCTGAACGATGCTGGGATTGATGACCTCAATGAGATGGAGGTTGCCGGCTCTACTGCTGATGTCAACATCGTAGCCCTGTTGGACCTCTATGGTCAAGGCAATACCAACATTTATTATGTCCAGAAAGAGGTGTCTCCCTCACCTACGATTATCTCTACCCCAGTATCGGGACCCTTCGGGGTTGAGGTCAATATGGGCGACCCGAATACCCTGGTGACCTTCGTCGAGTGGACAATAGCCAACTACCCAGCCAACCACTATGCCCTTGTCCTGTGGGACCACGGCAGTGGGTGGAGAATGCGAGCAATAGCGGAACCGCTCACTAAGGGTGTGTGCTTCGATGATACCAGTTTCGGAGCTTATATTGATACCCCTGAGCTTGGCTCTGCCCTGTCACAAATCAACACCAATACCGGGGTTACCCTTGATATCGTTGGCTTTGATGCCTGCCTGATGCAGATGACGGAGATAGCCTACGAGATAAGGAATTATGCTAATTTTATGGTAGGCTCGGAAGAGGTCGAGCCGTTTGATGGCTGGCCATATGACACCATACTCGCTGACCTGACCACGACTCCTAGTATGCTCCCTGAAACCCTGGCATCCACCATCGTCAGTCGCTATACGGCTTCCTATCCCACCCCCCCTAACTCCGATATAGTGACTATGTCTGCCGTGAATTTAAGCAATGTCGCCACTCTGGCAAGCGCCATAAATGGTTTGGCTAGCTCAATGGTTGGCAGTGGGGAGTGGGAGAATATAGTTATCGCCCGGACACCTACTGAGTACTTTTACTATCCTGACTATGTTGACCCTTATGATTTTGCTGACAGGGTTCAGTCTCAGGTAACCGATGCCACTGTTCAAGCCAATGCCTTAGCAGTTAAGAATGCCATAACTAATGCCATAATTGCCGAGGGACACGGCAGCTATCATCCTAATGCTCACGGCATATCTATCTACTTCCCGATAAGTGGAGCTATTGGCGCCAATTATCCCAATCTACAATTTGCCTTTGATGGCCCCTGGGACGAGTTCCTGAGCTGGTATCTGACGCCCCAACCCCCAACCTGGACTGACACAATCACTGATCCCATCGGTGACCAGCAGGCAGGGGTGGGTCCAGATATAGTGGGGGTTGATAGCAGCCTTTATGCTGATGAAATAGCCTTTCAGGTAAGAACCAATGAAACCATCAATTTCAGCAATTTCTATGGCATGACCTTCCTTGACACCGACCAGAACCCGGAAACCGGTGCCCCAGCCTGGGGTATTGGTAGAGACTATGCAGTTTACGTCGGCACGCAGATACCAGCAGAAGGTGGAGGTAGTGAGTTTCTCCCCAAACTTGATATAAAAGTCAGGCAGTATAGTGAGCCATCCGCTGTTCTTATTAGGTGGGTCGGCCCAACCAATGAGGACTGGGAATATGTCTCCATGCTGCCGCTTTACAGGGATGCCAATTCCTACTGGGGTATGATTCCCCTTTCCCTTCTCGGTCCCGATGATGGCAATATGGATGTGATACACGCGGTGGGCACTATCACCCCCGAGCAGTGGACCGATATGGCACCCAATGAGGTCTATGGAGTTCAAGTTAGCATAAATGCCCCGGATAGGGTGCCAGGGGACTATGACTTTACCGTTACCGTTGATATAAGCCAAGTTGAGAACTTTGATGCTGCCAATTATGATATCTCCTTCAATCCAGCAGTACTCAGGCTGGATAATGTAACCAGTGGTAACATAGGCGGCACTTCAATCCCGGTTGATGTCTGGAATGAGATTAGCCCGGGGATATTTACTATTGTTCAAAATGTTCCTGGACTTACTGGAGTTAGTGGCTCCGGGTATCTAGCGGTGTTGCATTTCCATTCTATTGGCTCAATAGGTCAGAGCAGTAATATAAACCTATCCAACGGGACTCTTTCAAATAACTTAGCTGAGGGGATACCAGCCACATGGATTGGTGACTTGGTTCAGATCTCAGTCATCCCCGGGGATGCTAATGGCGATGGTGTGGTAAATGCCATTGACATCACCAAGGTGGAGAGAATTATAGCTGGTCTAGACCCGCCAACACCTGGGGCTGATGCCAATCTGGTTGGTAATATCAACGCCATAGATATTACCAAGGTGGAGAGAATAATTGCCGGTTTGGATTAGCTACTCCTTTTCCTGGTTAGAAGAGTAGGCTATAATCAGAAGGACAAATAAAGAGGAATACTTAAGTCATAGGGTGCAGGTTTATGAGAAGAAAGGCCAAAAGAATTGTAGGACGTGCAGCCAGTGTAGCGCTGATTTTTATGCTAGCGGGGGGTGGCGTGTCACTATGGGGAATACCAGCCCTTGCCTACACAACCACTGATGTTGAGATTAGCATAAACGCCCTTGATAAAATAGCACCCGGCGGCGTCTTTACCGTCACTGTTGATATAAGCCAGGTGGATAACTTTGATGCCTGTAACTATGATGTTTCCTTTGACCCAACAGTGCTCAGACTGGATAATGTTACCAGTGGTGACTTAAATGGCACCTCAATCCCGGTTGATATCTGGAATGAGACTAGCCCAGATAGATACACTATTGTACAAAATGTTCCTGGCTTAGCCGGCGTTAGCGGCTCCGGTTATCTGGCAGTGCTGCACTTCCAGGTTATCGGCTCCCAAGGTCAGGGTAGTAATATAAGTCTATCCAACGGAGTCCTTTCAAGTAACCTAGCTGAGGAGATACCGGCAATATGGATTGGTGACTCGGTTGAGATTCCAGCAGAACTTGACCAAGGAGGCTCGCCACCGGCAGCATCTCCCCCAGCAGAACCATCCCCACCATCTGAACCAGAAACCGTCAGTGTTCCTGAAGTTACGGAGGCTAGCGGCGCATTTACAACAAATGTTACGGCTAAATCCGCGGATGGAAGGGTTGAGCTCACCATTAGTAAGGATACTATTGGCTTAACCAAAGAGGGAGAGCCCCTCTCCGAGATAAGTATAGCTGAGGTAACACAACCACTGGCACCACCAAAGGGGTCTAGCATCATCGGCTTGGTTTATGACCTCGGGCCTGATGGAACTACATTTGAACCAGCGATAACCTTAACCATGAGCTATGACCCTGAGGACATACCACCAGGTGTTAATGAGGAGAACCTAGTTAGTGCCTTCAGGGATGCTGAGGCTGGTGAATGGGTTGCGCTTGACAGTTGCATTGTTGACCCTGAAAGCAATACCATCACTGTTAGTATAAGCCATTTCACCGCCTTTACTATCCTGGCTTTTAACTCCCCTGCCCCACCTGCACCTCCCGCTCTGCCTGCACCGTCGGCTCAGCCCAAGCCCGTAAACTGGCCTGTGCTATGGGGCGTTATAGGTGGGGTAGTAATAGTATTTGGATTGATTATTTTCTTGCAATTTAGAAGAAGATTATATTAGAATAGAGACCTCAACCAAAGTGTAGAGGGGTGGCGTAAAAGGGGAGCATGGCGAATCAACGAGGGGGATAATAATGGGAAGAATAACGAGAATCCTGAGCGTAATAATTATCTCGGCGCTGCTCATTAGTAGTGCCCCATTCTTCGCCAGCATGAGTCCAGCGGCCGGCCAAGGTGACGAATTTGAAACTTTCAGCCCGGAACTTGCCGAGCAACTGGCAGAAGTCTATCAACAGAAGCAGGCTCTTACACCGGTGCAGCAGAAGATTGATTGGAGCATTTTACAGGTAGTCCGAGAAGTTAAGGAACAGGTTTCGGCAGCGCGTTCTGGAGAAACGCCAAAGTTCCGAGACTTATCTACGCCCCTTCTTAAAATAGATGACGCCGGCAATATTGAGGTCAAGCTAACTGTTACTAGCCTGAGTGCCGAGCAAATTGAACAACTTGAAGCCATAGGGATGCAAATAAGCCTCACTCTGCCACAATATGGCATAATTGAAGGTAGCTTGCCGTATGGCCAGGTCGAGGCAGTGGCTGGGCTTGATTTTGTGGTAAATGTGGGCACACCCGGCTACGCGTTGCATAATACAGGAGATGTGACCTCTGAGGGCGATACGGCGTTGAGAGCTGCTGAGGCGAGGTCAGCATTTGGTGTTGATGGCAGCGGCGTAAAGGTTGGGGTAATATCGGACGGGGTTACCCATTTATCCGCTTCGGTGGCTACAAGTGACTTGCCATCTTCCCCAGCCGTAGATGTGCTAAAAGCTGGCAGTGGTGATGAAGGGACAGCAATGCTGGAGATTGTCCACGACCTAGCCCCAGGGGCACCACTGGCTTTCTATTCCCCAGATACCAGTTCAGATATGGTAGCCGGCATCGGTGCCCTGGGAACAGCAGGTTGTGGGGTTATCGTTGATGACCTTGGATGGTCTAGCGAACCAAAGTTTGAGGATGGACCAATTGCCCAGGCGGCGCGTGCCTTCTGTCAAGGCGGCGGGGTATATGTCACTTCGGCCGGGAACGCCGCCCAAAGACATTATATGCATACATATGTCCAGACGGCGGGCCCGGGCGGCGTCTACCCCTATGCCCATGACTATGGGGGCGGAGATATCGGCAACACCTTTACCGTGCCCAATGGAGGGACAATCGTAACCCTCCTGCAGTGGAATAACCAGTGGGGTCAGTCCGGGGACGATTTTGACCTGGCTTTAGTTCGCTCCTCTGATGATGCTCTTTTAGACGGGAGTGGTATTACACAGAACGGTAACGATGACCCGTGGGAAGGGTTCGCTTGGGCTAACAACACCGGAAGCAGCGTCACGGTTTATATTGCCATTCTTGAGTATATTCTGGTCAACACGCCCTCCTCACTAGTCTTGGATTATCATGTTTGGTATGGTTCCGGATTACAGTATGTTACGCCTGAAAATAGCGTAATCGGGCATTCGGCGGTTGAGGAAGTGCTATCAACAGCAGCGGCTGATGCAGCTACACCGGGCACAATTGAGGACTTTAGCTCTCGCGGTCCGGGGACAATTTACTTTCCGAGCCAGCAGGACCGCCAGGTACCGAATATTACCGGCGTGGATGGCGTACATACCAAGACCGGGCAACTAGGTTATTTTTCCGACCCGTTCTACGGTACGTCAGCGGCAGCACCTCATGTGGCGGCAATAGCCGCCCTGGTGTGGGATGCTAACCCAACGCTTACATCAAGCCAGGTGCGTGATGCTATACTTGCACCAGCAGTGGATATACGTGCAACCGAGTGGGACCCTGCTTCGGGCTTTGGTCGTGTTGATGCTTATGAGTCAGTAGCCAGTGTCGCAGCAGCACCACCAACAGTAACCTCGGTTACTCCCGATTCCGGTAACCAGAGGCAGATGTTTAATGTTACAATCACCGGCACTAACTTTACCGGAGCCGCTGCGGTTAGCTTCGGAGCCGGCATAGCTCCCAATAGCTTTACCATAGATAGTGATACCCAGATAACAGCCAATATCACTATTGCTGCTGATGCAGCCCTAGGCGCAAGGAATGTCTCGGTGACTACACCCGCAGGCACCGGCACGCTAACCGACGGCTTCACGGTAACAGCAGCACCACCAACGGTAACCTCGGTTACTCCCAATTCCAATAACCAGGGGCAGACGCTTAATGTTACCATCATCGGGACTAACTTTACCGGAGCCACTACGGTTAGCTTTGGAGCCGGTATAATCGTCAATAGCTTTACCATAAATAGTGATAACCGGATAACAGCCAATATCACCATTGCTGCTGGTGCATCTCTAGGCGCAAGGAATGTCTCGGTGACTACACCCGCAGGCACCGGCACGCTAACTGATGGCTTCACCGTAGTAGCGACGGGGGTGGTTACCGTTAGCATTGATGCCCCCGCTGAGGTGGCACCTGATAGCGACTTTACGGCTAATCTCAATATCAGTGAGGTAACAAACTTCGATGCCTGTAACTATAATGTCTCCTTTGACCCGACAGTACTTGAAATAATCGACCCCACACCTGGTGTTGGTATTACCAATGGTCAGATAAATAGCACCCAAATCCCGGTTGATGTGACCAACGTAATTCACCAAGGCACCGGTCCAGGTGACCCAACAGTAATAAGCGTAGTACAGAATGTTTCCGGCTTAGCTGGTGTCAGTGGCTCCGGGTATCTGGCGGTACTGCACTTCCATGTCGTCGGCTCTCCGGGTCAGAGCAGTAATATAAATTTGTCCAACGGAGTCCTTTCCAATAACCTGGCCGAGGAGATACCAGCCGCCTGGGTTGGTGACTCAGTGCATGTGTCGGGAGGGGTTATCAGAGACCTGCCTGCCAGCGTAGGGAAGGGACAGACCTTTAATGTAACCATAACCTTTAGCGCGCTTGCTGACCAATTCAATGCGATAGGACTTACCGACTTTGCGCCGACTGGCTGGGGTGTTACGGTTGACAAGACGGGATGTACTCCCGCTGCAGACACAGACCTAGCTACGGATAACAGAGCCGACTATCTCTGGTTTGGTCCCTATACTGCGGAAACAGCATTCACCGCCGTCTATCAGGTTACCGTACCCGCTGATGCCGCACCTGGAACCTATGACTTTACAAATGGTGTGCTTGAATATTATATCGGAGGCACCGGC
>SDBU01007316.1_pt1 | contig 12746 bp, 28 predicted proteins | sample 2277071 | NCBI WGS metagenome assembly SDBU01 (sample SAMN10397929, study PRJNA504765) | marine sediment metagenome | isolation source: marine sediment core GS08_GC12, 126 cmbsf | place: Arctic Ocean: Gakkel Ridge, Loki's castle | collected 2008 | reverse complement strand
TTTATCACTGACAATGTAGATGTAGGAGTTATGCTTAACCTTAAAGAACTATACAAAAAGAAAAAGGGTAATCCAGAGTTGATAAGGCGATGGAAAGTAATAAGTAAGCTCTATCCAAGGTTAGAGGGGTGTGTATAATAGTCAGGGTATCCCCCCAAAACCTGACAGCCCATGTAACAACTGTGGGCGTAATAAGTGGTGGATGCCAAAACCAGAAAACTACTGGGGTAAACCAGTTTTGATATGTGGCGTTTGCCACCCTAATCCGAATAATGAGGAGGAATAATGAATCGCAATAAAATAAATATCATTGTATGGACTATATGCGGATTGCTACTTGTTGTATCGGGCTTCTATTTTGGAAAAGCCTCTTTACCTAAATATCTCACTATTACAGAAACAAAGGTTTATCTTATAGAAGTACCCATAGAAGTGCCTTATGAGGTTATCAAGACTAAATACTTTACTAGAACAATAGAAATAACCCCAAAATTGAGAGACTTTGAAACGGGTGATGAGTTTATCGGCTTGATGGCAGAACTAGATAAGTCTATCTTAATACTTGGTGGTGACTGTGTTAGCAGAACGAGATTATTTGTGGATGCTACAAGAAAACTGGGCTACTATACTGATACCGAGATAACGCAGGGCGGTTGGCATATGGTACTAAAAGGATTTGTCGGGGTAAAAGATGATATATGGTACTATGATGTTGAGCCAAAAAGAGCTTGGTTAGCCTATGCTAAACCTAAAGGAGATTTCTAATGACAGATGATGAGAAGATACTGGAGTGGTGTGGGTTTAGGTTTATAACAGATGTCTGGGAGCAAATGTCCTTCACAAAGAAAAGTCTCGACCACGCTATAGACTTGCCAGATACAGTAATTGTAGACCCTGATGGTAAGTGGAAAAAAGAACCTCCACCCATAGACCTCAACTTCCTAGTCAAGTGGGGGAAGCAAAAAGGTATAGTTGGTGTGTGCTTCCGTTGGGGTGATAGAGAGTGTGTTTGTTGGCTTTATACTAAAGCACAGATTGGTAAAAAATATGAAGCTACTGGTAGTGATGAGATTGAAGCCTTCAAGCAGGCTTTAAAAAAGGTGATAGATAAGGAGGTGATGCCTAAAGATAAATAAAATTGAGTATCCATTGAGCAGAAAAATAAAATAAATTGAGGTGAAAAATGAAAAAGTTTAAATTTATTATTCCTTTCCTTTTAGTTATCGTTATGCTATTCGCAATAAATGGTATGGCTTTAGCTGCTGATCCTGTTGTAAGTATTGATGTAGTTTCACCTGGTGGTGGTGATTTAGATATTACTACCACAGGCATAGACTCATCTGCTTGGCATCCAGGGGAGGTTGGTGAAGTCAACACCTTTAGTGCTGAGGGACAGTTTACGGTCAGCTACGATTCCTATTCAGGATCTTTCGGTAAACTTAGTACCTTCGTCAACGCTGCATCGGTTACTGGCGGTGCATTCTTAATGACGGACACTCAGAATTTTGACATCCTAAGTGCTAATCACAATTACGGCACTACTGGTGTCTTCACGGCACTTGCCGAAAGTAGTGACTCTGTTGCAGGTATGAACCTTAAGAGCATTGGTAGTATGTATGTCTGGAGCGAAGCCTCGAATGGTGGTGTTGGTCTTAGTGGTCAGTATATTGCAAAGCAGTATAATATGACAACCAATAACGTCTTGACATCTACTATGACCATATCTGCAATAACAGATGGGCTGGCAAGTATTTGGAACTCGGCTGCTTGGGGATTTGGTGCTAACGAGAATGGAACTATCACCACCAACTATAGTGGTGGCACAAGATCTCTCACCGCTACTGGAACTGGTATGTACCAACAGTATGTATCTTCCTCAACCAGTTTAGTATCAAACGTCAATATGAATGTCGATGGTACTCCTGTATCTATTACTGCGACACAACCTGGCGGCAGCATGAGTATTATTGCCAACTTCCTGAACAACTTCGCTGCTAACCCATACACGGTAACAGCCAAATAGACTTAAAAAATTTGTTGGGTATGGGAGCGTCTTAGGGCGTTCCCGTAGCCCAACAGAAATAAGGATGGAGAAAAAATAATGAAAAAGACAATAATCACTTTTTTGATGGCAATTATGATGTTGTTAATATGTGTTTCCCCTGTACTAGCGGATGAAGGCGGTGACGTAGATGTTGACATCGGAATAAGTGCTGGTGGCGATATAGATGCAGACATAGGATTAAGTGCTGGTGGCGATATAGCTGTCAGTATAAACGGAGAGGGTCTTGCTACAGATACGGACATAGCAAATATCTGGAGTGGGATTTCAGGTATGCCAGGTCGTGGAGGTGTTGGAGATGCTATTGCAAGCCCTGAGACACATTGGTACATCTATACTCGATATGTCATACCCATGAGAGCAGATATTGCTAATCTGTATTCAGGTATAAACTTGACTATGGATGGATTAGCAAAGTTGATATTAGAGGTAGCGGATCAAGAAGTTAAACTAGATGAATTATCCGAAGAACAATTAAGGCAATATGAGGAGATTTCTACTTGGCAAGAAGAAATAGAAACTAACCGACTCCCAGAATTGGAAGCCAAAATGCAGGACTTCACGCAATCCCAACTGGAATTGGAACACTTGATTCTCATAGATTATACCGCATATCGCATAGCACTTGCTGAGTACAACAATAACATTAAGCTCGGTATACTATTATTACTTGTAATAGGCTTGGCAACTGCTTTGGAGGTAGTGATGTTTAAACAGGGTCGTAACAAAGCTAATTAATCTGGATACATCCTGGGGTCGAGCTAACCACTCGGCTCCAGTAGTAGATAGATTAAATAAGGAAGGTGTATTTAGATGCTGAAAAGAATAAAAATAAGTCTGGGAATATTGTTCAATGAGGATGCCCAAGCCCAACTAAAAGCCGACCAAGCGGTATTGGATGAGGTAATTAAGGTGGTCGAGAGCCACCAGTTCCCGATGCCTCTCCCCTCATGGTGGGTAGCACTCAAGAAGAGGGTGCAATGAACCAGAGCTTCGGAATGCAGTTGCCCAACTGGTATGTATCTCTTCGGGAAAGAGTGAAATAATGAAACGCAGTCTTTACCAATGCTATAACGCAAAAGTAAAAGGAGATGAAATCGCTTGTAATGAAGGACATCCTTTAAGCGGAAAGGTTAAGGGTGGAGTAATAGGGATAAGGAAATTAATGAGGGGTTCACCTTTAGAAATTGCTATTTACCAGAAATGCCTAGATTATGATGAGATAGGTTCACCTGTATCTATGAGAGATAGGGGCTGGACTGGTAATCTTTAAATAAACAACAATCAGTAGGGAGTGTTAATTATGAGTAAAAAGAAATGCTACGGAGATTGGTTGCCTGACATCCACCCTTGCAAAGGGTGTAAGGACATAGAGAAGTGCAAGGGAAAAGCGTTATCACTGGCGATGGCAGTAGACCGCATGAAAAGCGGTAGTGGCAGTTATTAATAAGCATCATTTTGAAAGGAGATAGAAATGTGTAACTGTAAAGAGAAAGTCGCAATAGACGCAATATTATGCGACCAGATGAAAGGGAGGTCTACTGTACATAGTAAAATAGTAAGGTATGGGTACTCTATTGTTCGCATTAGACCATATCGCATTTCTGACGGGCAACCTTCAGAGACATACGTTTACCCTAGCGTTGATTGGAAATACTGCCCATTCTGTGGCGACCCGACAAGTCGCAAATAAACATCACTGTGAGGGGTGATATAGATGGTATTAGCTTATCAAGGTAGACGGTTTCCATTAGAAGGCGATTTGATGCCATATAAAGTAGATGACATTATCACTTATGCCAATGGACTACTTGGTAAATTGGGCATGTCCTATAATACTTGGCTGAATAATGGGTACTTAGTTAGTAGAATAGAGGCTGAATTGCTTGATAAGAAAAGGCAAAAAGTCTGGTTAACATCTTGTAAGGAAACCGCTTGTTCGTATGCTCTACGTTCACCTGAAATAGTTTGGCATATATTGATGGATGCTATTGATAATATTCTTTGGAAGCGAAGGTGGAGACAGTCAAACACAATGAGATTATTAAAGGCTCGTAATGATTTAATAATAGATACCTTAGAGGGTAGCCCATTTCTAGTTATTATTAATTTACCTGAGTGTGGGCATAATCACCCATTTGATAATATCTCAGCCAATTTAGTTAAAGGAATAGAGCAAATAAACATCAGGATATGAAATGAATAACGAGCCAATAGTAAAACAGGGGGATAAAGTTCGGTATTACTCACCTGATGGTGTCCATACTGGAATAGTTGAAAGGGCAGAAATCCGATATGGCGGTACATATGCGGCTATTAAGCCTGATAATGGGGATAGTCTAGTATATCTATTTCACGGAGCCATCGAGGGGTTTGACCTTATGAATGAGAGTATACACCCTTGGAGTCCTTTAGCAATGGGAAGGATGAGACTAATCAGGGGTAAATAAACATCAGTGGGCAGTTATGATATTTAAGGCATCTTTAGCAGGGATAGTGATGTGGTTAGTCTTTAATCTGGTTATTCAGATTAGGTTGGGAATTATTTACGGTTTTTGAGGAAGATTTTTTATGAGGATATATTTAGCTTCAAGTTGGAGAAATGTAGAAACGATTAAAATTTATATGGACTTCTTACGCAAGCAGAAAGGTTTTGAGGTTGATTGCTTTTGCGACCAAGAAGGGAGTCGTACTGGATTCAATATAGCCGAGAGTTTAGAGGCTTCAGGACATAGTATTTTTGAAGTTGACCCGATTACAGCCCTAGAACACCCAGCCGTTGCAAATGAGTTTAAGATAGCCTTCGCTGAAGATAAGAAATGGCTCGACTGGTGCGAGTGCGTAATTATGATGATGCCTTGTGGTAGGTCGGCTCATTTAGAAGCTGGTTATGCTAAAGGGCAAGGTAAACTATTCTTTATTTTTTGGATGCATGATTTAAAGAATGGTGAGTTTGATAATATGTATCAATTTGCCGATGGTATGTTTCGTGCCGACCAACTAGCACAACTTATAGAAGTAATAAAAAGTTACGATGCCCAAAGTAAAACTAACATAAATAAGGAATAATATGACTGACGAAGAATGGCAAGAGTTTGTTGATTGGTGGAAAACCCAATGGGTGAGTACACCGAATCGACAAAGTGTAGAACAATATCTTAAATGGTTATCATTGAAATCCAAGTAAATATCAGTGAGGAGTATTAAATGGCAACAAACCGTTGTCCAGAAGCAGACGGACATCTAATCTCACTATCGACTATATTGGAACAATGCTCTATGGAGGAGAAATATAAAGGTGTTATCCGTTGTGATAATTGCAAGCATCAGGAACAGTGCCATAAAATTTGGGGCATACTTTGCAGTAAAGCCTCCTTACGATACCTGGGGAAAGATGATAAGGATATCTTTTTTATAAAGTTTAGCAAAATAACAGGATTTGCTACTTGACAAATAAGAATTTGTATGTTTATAATATTGGGTTAAATGTAGATTGATAATAAAGGATTGTAATGGTAGAGCCAAACAATGAATTCCAAACTTCCGACACACCACTAGCAGCTTACCTTATCCAAACAGGCTTTAATCTACTTATTATTAAGTATGAAGAAAAGCAAAATGGTAAGCAACGAGCTACCTTTGTTTTTGATGCCTCATCTGATAAATTCCCAGAATATGTGAGCCTTTTTAACCGAGGCGAAGCTATGATTAATTTAGCCCTATACGAACATGCCAAGTCTAGTCTTATAGATAGAATTATGAGAGGATTACCTTAACTTATTACCGACATATATACTAACATGGGAAGAAGGAGGTAATTTTGACACACTAAATATAAATTATAAGGGGCTTGTCTTAATGTTTACTAAATTCTATTCGGGAAAATAAAGGGGGGATATTAAAATGAAGCAAGAAATTAAGACATTAAAAGTATCAGAAATAAAGTTTCGAGATGACTTGTATCCTAGAATCAATAAAGACCCTATTACAGTACAAAAATATGCAGATACCATTGATGTTTTACCACCCATTGAAATAAACCAACATAATGAAATAATAGATGGTTGGCATAGATGGACAGCTTATAAGAAATTAGATATTCAAGAAATACCTGCTACAGTGACACAAACAAGCAGTGATGCTGAATTGTTTGAGTTAGCGATTGAGCGGAACGCCACCTATGGGTTGCAATTATCACAAGCAGACAAGAAGGATGTAGCTCACCGTATCTATAATTCTACTCCAGAAAAAGAAAGGGAAGAGAAAAAGAAACGGCTAGAAACGATATTAGGAGTATCAGATAGAACTATTCGTGAATGGCTGTCAAGAATTGACAAGGATACAAATGAAAAACGAAATAATCGTATCTTTGACCTCTGGCTGTCCTGTTACACCCAAGAGGAAATAGAGGGAAGAGAAGGAATTGACCAAGCCACCATCTCAAGAGTAATGAAGGGTTTTATGCAAAACGGCAAGATTGCCGAATCGCATAAAGCTATAGCAAACCATGCCGTTGACTTCGATATCCCTCTCTATAACATCTGGAAACAGCAAACAAAGAGCAACGAAAGTAAATACCCTGGGAATAGCGAGATTCGTTGGCTGGACAACCTTCTCTACCTTTACACTCAACCATTTGATATTGTGGTTGACCCATTCGCTGGTAGTGGTAGCACAATAGACCTTTGTAAGAAAAGGTTACGGCGTTATTGGGTTAGTGACCGCAAACCAGTTGTAGAGAGAGAGCAAGATATTCGCAAGTATGATGTGGTGGACGGCTTGCCACCACTGCCCCGTTGGAACGATGTAAAGTTGATATACTTAGACCCACCTTATTGGAAACAAGCTGAAGGCATATATAGTAAAGATGAAACCGATTTTGGTAATATGGACATAGAAACCTTTAATACTAAGTTATCTGGCTTAATTAAGTCTTTTGCCTCCAAACTAAGTCACGCATATATCGCCTTGATTATTCAACCAACGCAATGGAAATCTCCCAATCACGAGTTTGTTGACCATGTGGGAGATATGTTACGTCTTATTAAATTGCCATGCGATATGAGGTACTCTGTTCCTTATGAAAGCCAACAAGGAAATGCACAAATGACAAATTGGGCGAAACAGCATAAAAAATGTTTAGTTTTAACTAGAGAGATTATTGTCTGGAAAGTGGCATGAGAAACGAAAGGTATGGGGAACGTGATTTGACATATTCTCAATGGCACAGGAGGCTTGATGACTTTGTCACTTATATAGACATAGATGCGTGCGAATATTGCCATCGTTGCCGTGATCCCCTAGTATTGATTGAACTGGCAAAGGATGTTGGGCAACCATACAAAACTACTACAGTTTTGCGCAAATTGGCTGTCAAGGCAGGGATTCGAGGATATCTTGTTTTATATAAAGTTAATTCTAGCACGGACGAAATAATTCAATTCAAGTTACAACAAGTATCGCCCGTGTGGTCTAAAGGTAAACCCATGCCTCCAGAGGAATATGCTAATTGGCTAAGACAAATTCACCTAACACATCAATGCCAAATGCAAAGTAAAGGTTGTTAGTTTTCTGCCCAAAGGTGATAGGTTAAAACTAACCCCCCCCCTTAACAACCCCGTAGTATTAGATAAGAAAATAAAAGAAAAGAATAGATAAGAATAGAGTAGAAGCAAAACAGCTATATAAGTTACAAAAGGTTACAGAATAAAACTCGTTAAATACCTTAATAATAACCAGTAATACGTCAAAATAAGTTACAATATAATCGGGGTGAATATAAATGGCACAAAGAGGTAGACCGAAAAGAAGTTGGGTAAAATTAGATTGTAATGGTATTTTAAGGGGCAGTATAAATTGGCAATTAACACTTGAAGAGCAAGCTGTTTGGATTAAGGCTTTTGCTTATTCTGCTGTATGCGGTGGTGAGTCAGGAATAATACAAGACAATGATCATAAGCCTCTACCTCATTGGTTTATAGCAAACGAACTACATTGCCCCGAAGACATATTTGAGAGTATGTTAAAAAAATGCCAAGATGCTGAAAGGTTAAAGGAAAATAGTAACGGTATTGAGATTATCAATTTTGCGGCTTATCAGTTTACCGAGTATGACCGCCAGAGACCATATCGAGAGCATAAACAAAAAGACGAAGAAGCCCACGAACCAGCACCAAGAAAATTGGTTAAATATTCACCTTATCCTGAATTTCCTAATATTAAGATGTCTAAAGAAGAATACAACAAACTATTAACTGAGTTTGGGGAACAAGAGACTAGGGAAAGAATAGAAAGACTATCACTTTATATGGAAAGTAAGGGCAAGGGATATACTAGTCACTATGCAACAATATTATCTTGGGCACGTAAGGATGCAAAAGAAAAACCAATAGAAACAGGTAAAGGTGGTGTCCAGAACCCAGATAAATATATAAGTGGAAAGTATGGACATGTAGTTAAGCGGTGATAACTAAAAAGATGGTTTATGCCCGTTCCATTCAAACGAATTATACTTGTACCAGTGAGGATAAATTTGAGCAATCTGTTCTATTAACTCAGGAATTGTATCACCATATATTATATTATCAACTTGGTCTCTAATAATCAAAGTAGACTTGTAGACTGTAAAAGCATACCAACCTTGGGTACAATGTCTTGCAACTAGTACAACATTCCCATTATCGCCATAATAGGTCGCAAGAGTTCTTTTTGAGGTGGTTGTTTTCGTTTTTGTGTGTCTTACTATTACATTAACCTTTATAGCCCGTTTATTAAAGAGCTTCCTTATCGATATAGAACAAGTCATCAAAACTGTATTGGGAGAAAGCAAGTAATGTTCCGACAATGAAACATTCATTTATTCCACGATTACCCGTCTTTACTCGACTCAATTGGGCTGTTGATAAATTTAGCATAGTAGCTAACTGAGTTTGATTGTACCTATGCCCCTCTAATTCAAATAGTCTTGTTTTTAATCGCATCATTTACTCCAATTATTATTACTCAGTTTCTTCTTTAGGTATTTCGGGTATTACATCAGGTGGTATGTTATCGGGAACATTATCAGAATACTTTTCAAGGATTAATGTTACTCGGCCAATATGATTATACAAAATAGAGAAGTCATATTTCGTGTCGTTTAATGGTTCTATCCAACTATAGATTGATCTACGAATAACTCTTAATGCCCTGACACAAGGTTTGATATTATCGTTATGATACTTGATGAGTTCGTTTAAATTCTCAATTAATATCTCACATTGAGTTTTAATTCCAGTTTGTCCCTGCTCTAGCACAATTGCCTGTTCTAACCTAGCATTGATAGTCTCTTCCCTTTCCCTAATCATAGTATATAAATTGGCGACCTTTTCTTTTTCCTCCTCCAACTTCTCCTTCTGTTCAGCTATGGCGACCCCTTCTTTTTGGACTACTGCCTCTATCATAGCGATATCTTTTTTCTTACTTTCAATATCAACTAGTCCTTCCTCAATAGTCTTATAGCCCTTTTCCGTGAGCTTTGTCTTAATATCCTTTTCTACTTGTGTATTACGACTTGTTGCTATTTCAGCAGCGTCTTTAGCCTTTTTAACATCTGAACTTTCATCCTGTGTTATTTGATTAACAACTGGTTCGCCAGAAGAACTTGGTGATACGCCTGTATAGCCTGGCAGTGCTGATTCGGGTATCAGCCATTCTTTATCACTTGGGGTTTTTATTGCTCCAAGTAATTTCCCATTTTTAATCCAGTTTCTTATAGTCAGGCTACTCTTGCCTGTTAAAGCCATCGCTTCTTTTACTGATAACATTTTATCGGTCATTACTCTACCTCACTGATGTTTATTTACTCTTGCTAGACCAGACAACTCTTTCATCGGGTGATGGCAATCCTCTAGTTGAATGTGTCATTAGGTGCTCAAATTCAGTGTAGCCTTTAGTGAAAATGTTTTCCTGCCAAGTTGGCTTTGCTCGATATTGTCGGGTAATACTGATAACTATAACCTCAAGATCGCTATTTTCGCCAAGCTCTCTATCTACGGCATATTCTTTCGCTTCCTTGATTGCTGTTTTGATTGAAGTTTCTAGCCCATAAAAATCATTTAAATCTCCAATTCGTTTTATAACTTCGTCTTTTAATCTCAACTCGATACGGGCTTCTACCTCTTGAAAGATGTACTCCCTTGATATTGGAGGGGGTGGTGGTTTTACCTCTTCAATGGCTATTAGTGTGCCAGCGTGTCTTATAAATTCCCCGACATTTGGTACTTTTAACTCTATTTCCATCTTTCACCTCACTGATGTTTATTTAGATATATTTTAATGAGAAATGAACCATTTAATAAGTTTATTCGGCTTATAATTACTATCTACTTTACTAGAATACCAGCCATATACGAATAGTAACGCTCCATTTATAGTATAAGTTGCACTAACAATCATTACTGATAATTCATGGCTTATAAGTAAGGAATATGAACACCCAATTAAGCCTAATGTGAACACGGCTAAGCCCAATTTCATTAGCATTTCATTCGCTCTTCTTTCCTTTTGCAGAAGGGCTAGAGATGTCCTCACTAGCATTTCTCAGCCGAAGGCGTACATAAAGTACCAAAAACACAATCCACAAAATAGCAGTCAAACCAATTAACAGACTTCCGATTGCAAAAGGTTGTTCTACTGTTACAATTGGGCTGGTTTTGTAGACATCCCATATACCTAAAATGAGAGTGATAAAAATTGCACCAAAGACTATGGAAAGAATAAGGGGAACTATTATGTTGCTCTTCATTATTTTCATATTAATCCTCCTTTAGAACCCCGATTGTAATATTAGGTAGGCTTTCTATAAGTTTATACAGGTCATTAAGTTTAGCCTCTACTGCCATAAGGGATTTAAGATCTGAATCCATTATCTCTTTATCAGCTAATGCTTTCATAGCATTATGAAGTGATGAATAGAACCCAACTACTCCCCAACCTGGCTCTGTTCCATCCTTTTTGCGGTTGCGCTTTTTATACAAAATTATATTCATATTATCAGCACCGATTGCCCACTTTTTATTTAGCTCTATCATTTTAAACCTCCAATTCCTTTATTGCTTTAATTGCCCCTGCCATCCATGAGGGTAGTACAAATATATTTAGAATATAAAGAACCACCATATACCAATCCCCTGTTTCTAGCATCGCCCATCCATGAATAATTATTATAAATGAACAGGTACTCAAAAATAGATACCAATATAATTTACTCATTTACCACCTCCAACTATATTCTATAACCCTACTAAGAATGTTCACAATCGTTTTCTAGCCCCTTTAAGGCATTAGGTAGTAGTAAGGTTGTGGAAGGGGTTTATATATACTTGTATAATGTGTCAGCACATTTATTCTCCAAACCTTATAACACTACCTATCACAATAGCAATCATTGCTAAAATACCGAGTATCCATATAGCCCATAATTGCCATTCCTTATTCATTCCTTCACCTCTTTATCCTTATTTTTACTAAAACCATCAGCCAAGCAGTTCACAATAAAGTGTAAAATAAAAACAAATATACAAATACCTGCTAAAGAGCCTATTACCCCTAAAGGTACATGCCACCAAATTGCTTCTGAGCCTGGGTACATTTGATAAACAACATATGGGAATACCCCAAGTAGACCAAAGATGATTATTGAGATACCACCCACGCCAATTATTTGTTTAGTTCTCTTTTTCATTTCCCGCTCTCCTTATTCTGGTTTAGTATTAAAGACTCTTTTTTTAAGTCCATTCTTTCTTTCAGTAAACGGACATATCTCTCTACTTTTGCTGGATTACGGTTTCGCCAATCTTTACAATGCTTTGCAGATAGTTCACGATGCTCTTTATTCCATTTAGTTGAAACAGATATCATATATACTGAATGTTTCTTATAGTAAGACTTACCCTTTTCTTTTTCACATTTTTTACAGTAATGATTGAAACCATCATCCATACAACGATTTGCGTAGAACTTACTGAATGGCAATAACTCTTTACACTTTGAGCATTTCTTTATGCCCTGGATTTGAATAGTTATTTCCCTCTCTCCTTATGCTGGTTGATTATTAGAGCCGATGATTCCCAATCGAATATTCCTAATAGTATTTGTAAGCCAACTTTTACTGCCAAGATTGTTATAATAATAGCAGCTAAAAATAAGACACCACTGATGTCAGTAGCCAAGATTCCTCCATCATCTATCCATAATCCGTAGATAACCCCAAAGGGAACTACAATTGCAGGGATAAACAAGAGGTAATACCACTTAAACCTTTTCATTCCTTCACCTCTTTATCTTTTAGGGATGATTTAAATCGGGCTTTAGTGTTCAAGGTAAATGATATTATAAATATAACAAGCCCTACCATAGCAATAATTAAGAGTTGTTCATAAAAACTATGTTCTGTTGGTGGAGGATATTGGACACCACACCAGATACCCACTGTAGAGCCAAACAGGAAGATAGCCCACTGTGTTCCCTGTGTGCGAAACCATTTAATAATACTAACCATCTTATTTCACCTCACTTTGATTCTGATTGATTATTAGAGCCTACTACGTTTTCTGTTGATGGGCTATTGTCGATAGTATCTCGGTGTGGGTGGGCGATTAGGTAAAAGACAATGATAGTAGACACTATAAATATTACCATAGTT
>SDBU01007315.1_pt1 | contig 12749 bp, 14 predicted proteins | sample 2277071 | NCBI WGS metagenome assembly SDBU01 (sample SAMN10397929, study PRJNA504765) | marine sediment metagenome | isolation source: marine sediment core GS08_GC12, 126 cmbsf | place: Arctic Ocean: Gakkel Ridge, Loki's castle | collected 2008 | reverse complement strand
CATATTGATGAGAATATAAAATTGTGGATTTCAGTAAGACCAAAAAAGTGATTATATCATCTCTTCAGACATGGATTAATTTGCTAGGGCATGAAGATTCAAGAGACCAGTTTACTTCTTTTCGTGACCAAATCATAATCACCTAATGGAAACAGCTGCGCAGGGAGCGGTGGCGATCAGATGAATGGAGCAGCATAGAATAGAATATTCATCTCCTCGAAACATACAGGGTCTAATATCGTGTAAAATTAATCGAACTGATCGGCTTAGAAACGGGAAGGAGCACAAATGAAAACGCGAGCAGTCATTATGGCTGGCGGAGAGGGTTCTCGAATGGGCACCCTGACTGCCAAGCGAACGAAACCGGCAGTGCCATTTGCTGGAAAATACCGTATCATCGATTTCACGCTCTCTAATTGCGTTAACTCTGAGATTTTCGATGTCATGATCTTAGCTCAATATCGTCCTCACTCTCTGATCGAACATATTGGTGCGGGAGGACCATGGGATCTAAATCGGGATTTCACAGGAGGAGTCCGGATTTACTCGCCGTATAAAGCTCGAGGATCATCGGATTGGTATTTGGGAACAGCTGACGCGGTGCAACAAAATTTCCGCTTTATTAAGAGCTCCGATCCGGATTTCGTCCTGATTCTCTCGGGTGACCATATCTATGTAATGAATTATGATGCCTTGATCGCATTCCATATCGATCATCAGGCTGATGTGACCATCTGTTCTATTCAGGTGCCGATCGCAGATGCATCTCGTTTTGGGATTCTAAATGTGGATAAGGGTTACCGGGTGACAGATTTCGAAGAAAAACCTCAGCAACCAAAATCTGATCAAGTCAATATGGGTGTTTATCTCTTCAATATCGAACTCCTCGATAAAATTCTCTGGGAAGATCGCACAGAGAACGATAGCAGCCACGATTTTGGAAAGGACATACTACCTCGCCTGATAGCAGAGGGTTCTCGCGTGTATGCGTTTCCCTACTCAGGGTACTGGGTAGATGTCGGTACAGTAAATTCTTATTGGAAAGCCCATATGGATTTGTTAGCGGAGCCGGCACCGATCGATCTCAACGATCGTTCGTGGGTGATTCACACCCGCACAGAGGAACGTCCACCAGTCCGAATTTCTTCAGGAGCTCAGGTGAGCGACAGCATGATCAGCGATGGTTGTGTGCTTTCTTCTGATGCGATCGTGGAGCGCAGTGTATTATCCCCCGGAGTAAGAGTCATGCCTGGTGCAATAGTGAGAGAGTCGGTGATCCTCGCCGAGGCTGTCATCCAGGCTGGGGCAAAGATAGAACGGTCGATCATCGACAAACGAGTAAATATCGGTGAGAACGCGGTCGTGGGAGGGATTGACCTTACAGGAGATCCTGCGATTACTATGATTGGCAAGAACAGTCAACTTCCCGAAAAGATTATTGTGGAAGCGGGAGCAATCATCGCCACTGATGTGATCCCCTCTGATCTGTCAACGAACCTTATCCGCAGTGGAGATTACATCCTGACAAAAAGGATGGCTTATGAAGTTTGATCGTTCATCGGGAATTCTCCTTCATCCTACCAGCTTGCCAGGACCTTTCGGGATCGGTGATTTAGGACCGCAAGCACATCGCTGGATTGATTACCTGCGCGGTGCGGGTTGTGGATTATGGCAAGTTCTTCCCCTTGGGCCGACAGGCTACGGAGATTCACCTTATCAAAGTTTTTCCTCTTTCGCTGGAAATCCATATTTAATCAGCCCTGAGCTGCTACTTGAGGATGGGTTGCTCCATTCTAATGACCTGGTGGAAACACCCACGTTTCTCTCCGGGAAAGTCGAATTTGGTAAGCTGATTCCCTGGAAAATTGGATTGCTCGATCGAGCATTTATCCAATTTCAACAAGATCCTTCCCATAAGCTGCAAGCCGAATTTCAGGAATTTAAAGCTGAGCACACCTTTTGGCTTGATAATTTCAGCCTATTCATGGCTTTAAAAGAGGCGTATGGCGGTGGCTCATGGGTGAAGTGGCCGCGACCCCTGTTAACACGTGAACCTGGCGCGCTTGCGCAGGCCAGTGAAACTCATTTTACAGACATCCAACGCCAGGAATTTCGCCAGTTTATTTTCCACCGGCAATGGGATTCACTACACAAACATGCCAAGGATGAAAATATTCGTATCATCGGAGATATTCCCATTTTCGTGGCGCACGATAGCGCAGAGGTTTGGGCACATCCGGAGCTGTTTGCCTTAGATGATCAGGGAAACCCGAAGTTTGTGGCCGGAGTACCACCGGATTACTTTTCGAAGACTGGTCAGTTGTGGGGGAATCCATTGTACCGTTGGGAAATCCATCTGGCAGATGGCTACACCTGGTGGTTGAAACGATTATCTGCGGTTTTGGGATTGGTAGATATTGTGCGGCTGGATCATTTCCGCGGGTTTGTTGGTTATTGGGAGGTCCCTTTCGGTGAGGAAACTGCAGTCAATGGTCGCTGGGTATCCGGTCCGGGAGAGGATTTCTTCACTGCAGTTGATAAGGCTCTGGGTGACTTGCCGATCATTGCAGAAGACCTGGGCGTGATCACACCAGATGTTATTGCTATCCGAGAGCGTTTTAATTTGCCAGGAATGCGTATTGTCCAGTTTGCATTCCACGGAGATCCACAAGAACCTTTCTTGCCTCACAACCACCAAGAGAACAGCGTGGTTTATACCGGAACACACGATAATGATACCGCGAAAGGTTGGTATGAGAGGGTTTCGGAGGAGGAGAAAAGCTTCTACCGGCGATACTTGAACCGTGATGGCAAGCAGGTAGCCTGGGATCTGATCCGGGCAACCTGGGGATCGGTGGCAGTATTTGCACTGGCGCCAATGCAAGATTTCCTTAGTTTAGGAAACGAAGCACGCATGAATTACCCAGGTAATCCGAGCGGCAATTGGACCTGGCGAATGCCGGATTCGGCATTCAGCGAGTCATTGCAAGTACGCATCAAAGAGATCAATTTCTTGTATGATCGTGAGAACACTCCCAATTGAACAGCCAAAAAACCCGCTCATCTTTCTGGCGTGGATTTCACATCATTAGCCACAATTCCAAACCGAGCCTGCTTAAGTTGAATGGTAATTGAGAAAGGTGAAAATTATTCATCAGCTGGCTCTGCTGAAGATTGACCAGGCTGCCAATCAGGCGCGGCGCGTTTCAGCTCCTTAGGAGAAAGTCGGTTTACACGGCGACAGTGCGGGCATTGAGCGTTGTAATGATTGAGGTCATCCGTATAAATCGTATCTAAAGCTGCATGAACAGTCTCTTTGCCAATCGCAAACGGTTTGTGACAGTTCGTACATCGTATTTGCATCAGGTACTCCTTTCTAATTAATTTAAGTATACAACAACAGTCCAATTCGGAGTAGGTCAGAGTGTCCGTTATAATTAGTTTATGACAAAATTTTATACTCAAACAGGTGATGATGGCTTTACCGGTCGTTTGGGAAAAGGACGGTTACCGAAGCATGATCCATTAATCGAAGCGATTGGTACCATCGATGAAGCCTCCGCCGCGCTGGGTATAGCCCGCGCCCAAAGTGAGATTTCGGAAACGGTTAACCTGCTGTTGGAAGTGCAGAGGGATTTGTATCATTTGATGGCAGAGCTGTCCGCGACCAGCGAAAACGCATCCCAATTCCGGGTGATCAATGAAGAGCGGCTATCCTGGTTGGAGGCTGAAATAGATTCAATCAGCAGCTCGATTGAGACACCAAGAGATTTCATCGTTCCAGGTGATACTTCTCCAGGGGCGGCACTTTCTCTCGCCAGGAGTATCATCCGGCGTGCTGAACGACGAGTGGCTGAATTGCATCTCGCTGGAAAGATTGATAATCAGAAAATTCTCCCTTACTTGAATCGATTGTCCTCCTTATGCTTTGTTCTCGAACTGATGGAAAATAAATCATCAAGTATTACCCGGGCAAAGAAGGATCGCTGATTTTCCACCACATCGAGAAAAGGGCTGCCAAGATCTTTAGCAAGAATAGTTGGAAGCCCGCATTATTTATCGGTTCTATTAATTACTAGACTTCGCAAGTTCTGCTTCTACAGCCTCTGATACTTCTGCAAATGAAGGGACAAATCCAGGAGTGATCATCCTGCCGTTGATGAAAACTGACGGGGTCCCGGTGACTCCTAAATCTCTCCCTGAAAGCAGATCGGCGTCAATTTCGTCTTTATTCGAGTTTGAAGCGAAGCACTGATTGAAGCTTTCCATATCCAGTCCCAAAGTCTCGGCGAATGCCACCAAGCGGTTGTCACTAAATGCACCCTGGTTTTCGCCATTCCAATTGGCAAAGAGCATGTCATGGTAATCCCAAAACCGGTTTTCATCCCTCGCACACATGCTGGCATTGGCTGCCTGGTCTGATTCGTTTCGGGGAACCCCATCGTCTAAAAATGGGTAGTGGCGGAAAATGTAGTAGACGTCTCCTGTGGTGACATAGGCATCAACGATTTGGGGCTCAATTTGTTCTGAGAACGTTTTACAGGCAGAACATTGGAAGTCCTCGTAAACCTCAATCGTAACCGGGGCATTTGCATCACCCATCGCTCTTCCATCTACCATGGGTCTTTCATGCGGTGTGATGGAGACGATGTCACCGACTGGTTGGAAAGATGGAATGATCAGGAGGGCAGCAATAATGACTGCAACTCCAACAATACCTAAAATTATGTATAATCTCTGCTTTCTCTGCTGTCGCTGGCGTTTTTCTCGCACTGCCTGGCGTTTCGTTGTTGTTCCTTGCCTACCCGTTGATGGATTTTTGCTCATTGAATCTCCCTTCGATTACCATATATAATCTCCCGATTTTGCCATGTTCGCTGAAGTTTGTCCAGGTACAAATTAACCTTGATTAATCTTTGGGAAATTCAAGGCAATTTAATAACTTCAAGTAGTATTGCTTCGATGTATCGTTGTTTCAACGGAGAATCGACAATAGGCATCCCCTGTGGCAGTACAAGCCGTTTCCTTAACTTCGAATCTCTTCTCAGTCGCCCAATCTATCGCTTCACTAATAAACCCAGTAGTGAGATAGCAAACGGGTTGCGGGCTTTGGCGTCCATAACATACAAGGCAGTTCTGTTCGATATATGCCAGCTGTCCATCTTTAGCTTCCAACCAAATTTCATTTTGGGGATATGTTTTACGTTGGGTATCGATGATTGCTTCTAACATGAATTCAATTCGCTGTTCGGGAGTCCAGAGACTCATAACTCTTTTGGCGGTCCCCATCCAACCAGGTTGATCGCGCAAGATAATGTGGAATGATTCCTTGCCAATACGATGTAATATCCGTGGGCCTCTCTCCCCATAAGTGACTTCAATGGTATGCAATAAATGGGCGTAATCTTGCCCCTTGAATGTTCGATCTGAGTTGTCTGGTGGAAGTGAGGCGTGTTTGACATCTAATTTCGCGGATTGATATATATCTTTGGCACCTTTTTCACCAAGGACTTGGCGGATAGCAAGCACGGTATTTCGAAATTGGGAATTTGCGACAGCAGCATCATTCTCCCTGTCCATAATGGTCTCCTGAGATGATCCAACCAAACATCAGAGAGGTCTGAGGTAGTTGGAAAGGGATTGAACTGCTCTATTGTAATAGATTATTGCGGTTGGTATTGATAAACTGGGTAAGTTTCGCCGGTACGGGTAAATCCTGCATTTACATAAAGTGCGATCGAAGCCAGGTTATCTTCCTGGGTGTTGACAGTGATGCGCATAGCCCCACGCTGTTTAAACTGCACCATCAAATCGCGCAAGATCGCATATCCGATACCCTGGCGTTGGTATTGTGGGTGAATAGCTAATCGAGCCAGGTGACCTCCCATTTGCATAGAGGTGCTTATTTGATAGCCGACGATATCACCATCAATATCCGCTATGGTAGCAATTGCAGCTTGCTTGAAAGCGTATTCCAGAGAGGTCTGTGAATTATGCCAAAGTGAACCAAACGCAGTTTTATCGAGAACCTCAATCTGTGATAAATCATCGATAGTCATCGGACGGATAGATATCTCAGGTGAAGGTTGTTCGGGTGGTATCTTACCATTGTCCCAGATCAATATGGCAACATCTGAAGTTGTTTGGAATTGGCTCGCTTTGAGTAATCGTTTGAACCAGTTCTGGAGAGGGATGGCAGCCACCTGCAAGTCCGGATCAGGAGAGATCATTTCTAATGCCTGGGACCAGAGTTGTGACCAGGACACGACCAGGTTTTCTTCATCGTAAGCAACAAACAAGCGGATCCAAACCACTGACGGTGGATCCGGTGGACAAGCAAGGGCTGCAACCAGGCGGTTATCTTCCTCCAGCACAAGGAATGGATTATGCTCAATCCATTCTAGAGGGGGGCGCCAATCGAGGTGGCGGTGGACTAAGGTGCCGAAGTGGATCAAATTCGCCAATTGTTTCTGGTCTGAGCTGTTCGCCTGGCGAATGGAGTGTTTCAACTTGGTGACCATGTAGATCCCCGATTTATTCAGGACAAGCGGTTGAAATAGCTGAAAGGGGAACGTAAAATCTTTTTGATCAATCTCTGCTTAAGACCTGGATTTTCGATATCATCCAAACCCGCCTGCATCGTGACTAAAGCTTCCATCTGCTGGCCAAGCCGGAGCTGAACCGCAGATAAAGACTGCATGACCATTGGGCGGAGTTCTTGATCACCAATCTCCTTCAGCAGCTCCGAGGAGACTTGATATGCATCAGCAGCGGCCTCCAATTGGGATAAGGCTTCATACGCAGCAGCTTGATTTCCCAGGGCAATCGCCTGGCGCCGTTTATCACCAGCAGCTGCGAAAATTTCATCCGTATTTAAGGCAGTTTCCAGTGCAGATTTTGGTTGCTCGGCTTGCAAATAAGCCACGCTGGCGTTGTTGAGCATCTCAGCTGCCTCAAGCGGCATTCCAATCTGTGTGTATCCTTCCGCGGCAGTTTGAAAGGATTTGGCAGCATTAAAGTAGTTTTTTTTCTTGTATACCCGTTCAGCTTCCTGTTTAAGTTCCCCTGGAGATATAGTTTTTACCATGATGATGTGACTTTATGAATTTCAAAGTGTGATCTCTAGTAACCCCTCAGCCACTGCGCGCAGTTTTTCAACTGACATTCCACTTAATCGCTGAGCGATCTCCAGGTAAGGCCGGTTAATTGGTTTACTGATAAAATCCTGCAGATCTGGGGGTAGATCGTCAAAATGCTGCATTACACGCTGCTGCTTGATCCATTTACCAATTGGCCCGCGACTATCCTGGAAGTCTCTAATCGTGCGATTGAGATTGTTTGCTAGTACCTCCAATTCAGGCAGAGGGATGGATTGTTCACCCAGCTCATAGCTGTTCATTTGTTCTTCGCTAAATCCCACACTGGACGCCAATTCAAGTGTTGTCAGTCCAGTTTCCAGCCTGGCCAGCCTCAAGCTGGCACCAATCATCCTGCTGCGAAGTCGCATCAAGCGATCTCTTTCGAATACCTTGGGTTCATTTTGGTTTAAGTCAATTATCTCCCGTCCCCAAAAGTAATCCAGGGGAATTTTCAAGTGAAAGGCAAGTGCCTCCAACTCAGGTAAGGAGGGAGAAGCCTCTCCACGTTCATAAGATTCCAAGTCCTGGCTGGTGATTCCAAGGGCTTCTGCGCAGTCACCTATCGATTTGTCGGTGGATAGCCGCGCACTTTGCATTAATACGCCAAGTTTTTTTGAGCGGATTGCAATTGCTATCGGGGGATTATCCATGTTTTCTCCACTGTCTGCCTGTTATTCTGGTTTCTGTTATACAAAGCACATTAAACAGGCGGCATTGTGTATCCCATCCCAGAACGAGTGACAATATGCTGTGGATTGCGAGGATCATCTTCAAGTTTCTGCCGAAGTCGAGAAATACTCACCCAGAGGATCTCTTTATCTTCTCTGTATTCAGGTCCCCAAACATTGACCAGTAAATCTTCCGAGGTCAATATATTTCCCTGGTTGTGGACAAATTGTAATAGAAGGCGGTACTCGGTTGCGGAAAGAAATACCATGTTGTCTTCTTTGAAGACCTCGGCGCGAGCTAAATCAATGCGTAAGTTCCCATGGGAGAAAACAGACTGCTCAAAGTTGCTGCCTGAGACCTGGGCTCGCCGTAGTACGGCCCGCACCCGAGCCAAAACTTCAGTTGCTGAAAACGGTTTGACAATATAATCATCTGCGCCAACATCTAAACCTCGCACTCGATCTTGCTCTTCTCCCTTGGCAGTAACCATGATGATTGGAACGGAAGAGAACTCACGAACGCGTTCGCAGGCACCAAATCCATCCAGCCCAGGCATCATAACATCCAAAAGGACCAGGTCTGGTTGCTTGTCAGCCACCATTTCAACCGCACTTTGCCCATCATATGCTTTTAAAACTTCATAGCCTTCTGATATCAGATTTGCTTCCATTAAGCGGACATAGCGGGGTTCATCATCAACGACCAATATTCTTGTAAGCATGGATTGCCTCCTAAATTAATTATTGTTAGCTGTCCTCGCCGGATTTATGATTCATTATCGGGAGGTAGATATGGAATGTGGTTCCTTCGCCGTAATTTGATTCAGCGGTGATCTCACCTTGATGAGCATTTATGATCCTGCGACAGATGAACAAACCCAACCCAGATCCACGAATTGAGCGGCTCTGATTGGGTACACGGAAGAAGCGGGTGAAAATGTTCGGCAGATCTTCAGCTGGGATACCTGGTCCCTGATCGCTGAATTCGATATGTGCATGATCATCATGAGTACTTAAGGTGATAGTGACTGTTGAGTCCGGGGCATATTTCACAGCATTGCTGATCAGATTATCGAATACTTGCCCCAATCTGGTTGGATCAGCTTGAACTTTCAAGGGTGATGTTTCTAAATTGACCTCAATATTTAAGTCCTCATCGAATGATCTGGCTCTAAGAGTGAGATCCTTTAACATTGTATCTATTCGGACAGGTTGGAAATCCATGCGCAGTGTGCCAGACTGCAAACGAGAGGAGTCGAGCAAATTATCGATTAATTCCTTCAAGCGATCGGTTTCTTCATCAATGATGGTCAAGAATTCTCGCCGGGTATCCTCATCCCAATTTGCATCATCCCGGAGAAGTGAAGTTGCGTAACCTTTGATAAAGCCAAGAGGAGTGCGTAGTTCGTGCGAGACTGTTGCCACGAAATCATCCTGCAGACGTTCAAGCTGTCTCTCTGCTTCAAGACGTGATAATTGGGTGACCAGATTTCCATGTTCATAGAGTTGGGCGATATGGCCAGCGATATATTCCGCTAGGTGGGTGTGTTCGGGCGTGAATTGTGGTCCACCATAACGTACAAAAACCAGTGCGCCAGCATTTTGATCGCCGGAAACCAATGGCAGCCCAAGGAAATAACGGTCTTTCATGCGATCCTTGGTAAAATCGCCGGTAATCTCCTGGCGGACGACGATCTTCTCTTTTTCTAGTACATCCTTGGCAATCGGCTCTCCCCAGGCTAAATCGGACTCTGAATTTCGGCCGCGGCCAATCGCTCGCGCGTATGAGGGTTCGAAGCTATCTGCTTGCTGATGGACATAAAGAACGACATTGTCAAAAATGAAGACTGTTCTGGCAATGCCAATGATCTCATCTAGGCTGGCATCTAACTCTGAAGCACGGGTGACAACGCGACTAATGGCGTAGATTGCATCGAGCTCCTGTGCATCCAAATTTTCTGGATCGCGAACTTTATTCGTCATCTTGTGTACCTGCTACCGGTAAGGAAAAGGAAAAGCGTGTCCCCTGATCTGGGTTTGAATCTACATTAATTTCTGAACCATGTGCTTCAAGAATTTGGTGGACCATCGCTAATCCGAGACCTGTTCCCGAATACCTGCGGGTAACAGAGCCGTCCAATTGATGGAAGAGTTCGAATATTTCTGAGATACTCTCTTCAGGAATACCAATCCCAGAATCGCTGACTATGAATTCAATGAAATCCATTTCATATTGCGCAGAGAATCTCACCTGACCGCCTGTTGGGGTAAATTTGATGCCGTTATCCAGCAGCTGATTAATAACCCACTTTATTTTATCTTCATCCGCGTAAATTTTCGGTAAACCAACTGGAATTGTGACATCAAGATCGATATCTTTCGCTCTGGCTTTCTTGAGAGTTTGAGGCAGATAAGCATCTACCAATTGGCGGATGTCGAGCGGCTGTAGAGATAGACTGAGCTCCCATCTCACTGCCAGTGAGAATTGGATTAAATCATCGATCAATTGCTCCAAGCGATCTTCTGAGCGCATAAGAACATTGATGGCGTCCTCCTGGAGAGGAGTCAGGGGTCCCAAACTGCGGTGGGATAAGATGTCCAGGTAACCTTTGATATGGGTGAGAGGTGTTCGCAGCTCGTGGGAAATATTGGAGATAAAGTTTGACTTGAGTTGGTTGAGCTCCGTTAATTTTAATAGGGCTCCTTCTAATTCAGCCGTACGTTCTGCAACACGTTGCTCGAGTTCCCGGTTGGTTAGCTCAAGGTTATGCTGCAGTTGAAATATCTGAACTGTGATAACTTCATCAATGGAATACTGATCGACGAATCCAAGGTCAACCAAAACTTGCCCAATCAGGCAGGGTTCCCCGTTCGCAATTTTGTCTTGTTGAAACTCCAATGCGGCTTCCAAATCCTTTGATCCTAGTAAGTCTCTTTCAATCAGTAACTCACCCAATCGGGGGACAAGCGTTTCTGGTGATATGCGGACGTCCATAGGGAACACCCTAGAAGGGAAAACAGATTCGTCAAAGCTTGCTGCCAAATCCAAATCCACACCAACACCGTAATGCTGGCAATGACGCCAGTGAGGGTCTATAGTGGAGAGGCAGCGAGGACACGAAACTTCAACGGTCATTTTGATGCGATGTATTACCGATATTATGGTCTAAATGATCCACGCTATAACCTGACTAATAATATCTCTATTTGCAATTCGTTGCAAGATTTAAACCAAAGACTTGCAAAGTGTTTGTAAGGTTCCTGAGTTCGTTTTATTGCATAATCATTACCAGCAGATGTGTGGGCTTGGGTAGGATAAATTTGTGATATTTCATATTATTTGTTGTGAATGAAGGAGGACTATATTGGTTTCCAGCGTCTTAGTTATTGACAATGATGTTTCTTTGACCGAAATACTTAAGGCAGCACTGGAACCCGAGGCGTTTGAGGTACATACGTCTCATGATATCGAAGAAGGTATCAATGCCATACACCGGCGGAATCCAGATGTGATTGTACTTGATTTACATCTACCTGAGAAAGATGGATGGCAGGTCTGTCGGGATATCCGTGCTTTCAGTAAAATTCCCATATTAATCTTATCGGTGTTGAATAATCCGGATGCCATCGCCCGAGCATTGGACGAGGGCGCAGATGATTATTTAATAAAACCAGTGCCGAGCGGAGTATTAATCGCCCATCTGAAGAATTTAATTCGCCAGGCTCGTGCTGAACAAATAGCAATCAAAACACGCAATGATCTTGGAGCCTCTGTCGAGCTGGATTAGCATTATAATATCCATAATCGAGGAGGCGGATCATGCAAACTTGTCATCAATGTAACGCCCAATCACCAGATACGGCAATAAATTGTGTAAACTGCAACGCAGATCTGAAGGAATTTTCTACTACCGCAGTTGCGCGCAAGGAATTCCTGGCGAACGATCGGGTCAGACAGATTCGAGTTCTGGTGGCAGAGAATTCCTGCCCAGCTTGTGAAGCATTAGAGGGGACCTATGAAAAAGATGCCGTTCCGACACTTCCAGTTGAAGGGTGTTCCCATGAATCTGGGTGCCGCTGTTTCTACCAACCCTACTTAACAACAATTTACCCTTAGCCGCTTAATTTCAAGGTTCGACATCCCCATATGATTCATTAATTATCTTTGCAGCGAGATCGAATGCCTGACTCTGGTTTGTCACTTTTCCGGTGGCCTGCGCCTCTTGAATATTTCGTAAAATTCGACCGATGATTGGACCTGGTTTCAATCCCAGCTCTTCCATCAGATCGTTCCCATTGATTAAAGGAGATGGCGAGATAACTTCTTCTTTTTTCTCCCACCATGCCTCGAGAAGACACCTGACCACGTCGACCTGGTGAGCCCATATGTCAGGGGGTAATTTCGGTCCATAGGTAGCCAATGTGTCTGCCAGAGATAGCAAGCAGACATCAACCCCGCCAGGTCCGGTATCACGAAAGAAGCGATAGATGGCTCTTCTGGAAGGAAGTTCTCCGGTCTGGGCAAGCCATAATGGACGCATATGGTTGAGCACAATCACACGTGTACGCTTGATTTCGGAGTTGCTTAGCTGTAGTGCTTGGCCCAGTTTCACCACCAAATCAGCGCTAACTTCTTCATGCTTGATGAAGCGGAAATGGCCATTTTGATCAACCTCCTTGGTGTGTGGCTTGCCAATATCGTGGTATAAGGCGCTCAAGAATACCAACGATATGAGAGAGCGAGATGGAATGATCTGAGTATTCAAATGGATGCCAATCTGTTCTCGATAGCGTCCCAGACGATGCGATACCACCCCGAAGAATAAACTTGCAGAGCCTTCAGGATTGTAGGAGGGTTTCAGAATTTCCAAAACTTTATGCAGCTTTGTTAATACATCCAAGGAATGATCCCAGACATTCAGGATATGGGGTGGTGATTGTT
>SDBU01007314.1_pt1 | contig 12749 bp, 32 predicted proteins | sample 2277071 | NCBI WGS metagenome assembly SDBU01 (sample SAMN10397929, study PRJNA504765) | marine sediment metagenome | isolation source: marine sediment core GS08_GC12, 126 cmbsf | place: Arctic Ocean: Gakkel Ridge, Loki's castle | collected 2008 | reverse complement strand
TAATCAACAGCGCACAGGTGAAGCGGTACGCGCTTGAGTATGCGGCAAAGAACAAACACCACCAATTCAGCCGGGTATCGGCAGAGTTTCTGGAGAATACTGAGTATTTTCTCAAAAGTTGGATTCACGCAAGGATTAACGGACAACCGAGCAAAGGCAAAACGATACGCTAACTAACAAATGAGGCACGTTATGACCGGAACAAAAGAACAATCAAATGTACCATTCGGTTATGCGGATTTAATCGATCAGAGAAACCAACTGCTGGCGGTGTTGGAGGGTTTAGCTGTGACTGCTGCTGTTATTAACAACCGTGAACCAATCGGAGCAGAAGCCGATTCAAGAACACCGGAACATTGGAGTGCTTTCCGTGAAAGTATCAATAATGCGTACACTGCACTCGCCAAATACAAAGGAGCATCAAAATGAAGAAGAACTTAATCACCATGCTGATCCTCGTCCTGGTGACGATCAGCAGCTTGACAATCGGGTATGCGGGACTTAAGCCGGGGGTATATGACATATACACGGGCAAGAGAACTGACAGCTTGACAGTACAGCCCGACAGCTTGACCGTCTATGCTGCCGAAGCCGAGTCCTTGACCGTGATCGACGGCGTACTGATCGAGTGCGCCGATCAAGCAAACTGGCCACATAATGATGGGGTAACAAAGGAGAAATAAAATGGATGGATATGGAGAAGCTCGGAAGATTGAAAAAAGAATCCGTCAAATTCTTGCCGAAAACCCTATCACTCAGCAAAATGCCCTGGAATGGATGAACTTTTCGAGAACTATTTCCAGTGGTTTAGACTTGCTGGTTGCTGATGCCATTCTTGCAGAAGATGGAGTAAGAAAAGGGTACGGAAAGCGAGTTACGCCATGAACTATGAAAACTGGACACATAATGATAGGGTAGAGGAGGTTACGAAATGACACTGTGGGAACTAATCAAGAGCCTATTCAAAACATTGGGGCAATGGCTTGATACCGAAAGAACGACAACAAGAGAGCAAATGCTCTGGAATCGCTTCTGTGCCTTCGTTGTGGGGTTGGTCTTTGGAATAATTGTAATGGGAACGATGATGGGAACGATGATGGGATCGATGTTGGAGGTTACACCATGATAAAGATAAGGACACCCGAAGAACTGGCGTTGGGAAAACCGAGAGCACAATACACAGACTGGTCACCCGAAGCATTGAAACGTGAAATCCGAAAACTAAAGGAGGAAATCAAAGAAATCCGGCGTGAACGGATTGATAAGTTGTGGCCGACATACTACTCGGCACAACTTGCATTGGCGCGAAACTCAATGGATGCTATGACTAAGGTGTTGAAGTGTAAGGACATTAGAGCAGTGAAGATGATAGCCGAAGTCGAGATCGCCGCACTCATTGAACTTATCTCAGAACTGGAAAATGAAGAAGCATCACAGGATATAGTCATAAAGCTGTGAGAAACGCCATAGGATAGGCAAGGTGACGACTGAGCAAGGAAACCCCGTATGCTTCACATAAGTTTTAAGAATCCCGCTCAAGGGGTCTGAGAAGCTCGTGACACAACCCCGTCATTCACTTGGCGGGGTTTTCTGTTTAGCACCTTGGCGCAGTTCCGACTCTTCAGCCAGAATACTCAAGCTGTGAGCAATGTCGAGGAATATGTGGAAGCATCGCCAAACAAATACCTTGCTGAAAAGTCCACATTTCATCGACTCGTAAATCTCATAGTTATTGAGCAACTTCATCGTCCGCTCCTTTCACTTGGCGGGGCTTTTATTTGTCTTTGGCTTGAATCATTAATCGCTTGATTGTGTCCGTTATCATCTGAGAAAGACGTGACTTCTTAGCCCCAATATGTTGCAATCGCGTAAACACAGAATAGATTATATCACCATACTGAATTGCAATCTTCTCAATTTGCTCATCAGTCATCCCGGCTCTCCCTTCTCATATTTCTCCTCACACTCAAGAATACCCAGTGCTTCGTCTACTGCCGCGTCCCGTTTTTCCCTCACCGCATCCCTCTCATTGAGAAGTTGCTGGAGCATGGCGGCAGTATGTTTGAAAACATCCATCCCCGTATCCGAGTACGCCTTGCAGGCTGAATATCCAAATTCTTCTATCACTGCCTTGATAGCCTCATCCGAGTACACTTTCTTCTCAGTCATCTAAATATCCTTTCCTGTGGTGTCAACTTTAGATGCTTCACAATATCGGCTGGTAGTTGACCGGGAGTAAGCCCCTGACTATCCTCGATACAGCAGAGACACAATTTACCGTTCAGGTGATACCCAAAGCCCTGACATCTCGGACAATCAACCAATTCTGGTTTGTTCTCAGTCATCACTCGTCACTCCTTGTCGTTAGACTATGCAACCGATTATTTCTGTTATCTGGTCAAATGTTGTGACCGTGTAAACTCGACCACGCCACCTCAAATGCCAAGTATCTTCATCTGGTGTGAGCTTGCGCTTCGATGGGACTTGTTCTGGATTCTTGATTTCAAACAACCAGTTCTGACCTCGAAACCCGACGAGTATATCGGGGCACCCCTTGCCGACCGAAGCGAGTGATTGAACGGATACGCAGCATCGACGTAACTGCCGGACAATCTCTTTCTGGTTATCGTCTAAACGTCCGTAGTTCATGTTAGTCCTTTCGTCCCATATCTTTGAAGAATAGCATACAGGCCAGCAGTAGCATAATGATGAAGAGCGAGAAACTTATCATATCTAAATGTGCGGCTATATTTCGCAAAACCGTTAGACTATCCATCACTCCCCACTTTCCACCTTGAAGAAGTCGAGGCAAGCCCAGATACCATTATTATGAGCATCTGCTTGTTCTACCTCTTCGTAAGTCATAGCCGTATCTATCATATCAATCTTCTGAAACGGCGGATTCTCCTGCAACTTCTTCGCCGCCTTGCCGAGTCGGTTACGCTCGCAGTGTTGGTTGTGGGCGGCGATGGCCATGTCCTCATCAAGATCGTCTATGCCTCGATAAGTGCAATCAATGCAACTGACACAGTATATTGTCTGAAATGGGTTTGAGATACTCTCTATTGTGCATTCACCCCCACACCCCGGCATCGGACATGGCTCGATCTTCACCTTCTCAGTGTCGGTCATCACAATCTCCGTGCTTCTTGGGTTTTGTCGGGAAAAATCGCCCAACCGCCTTCACTACGATCAGGATTCTCTACTCGATAACCCGGCTGGCAGTTTGAACAACATTCGCTACATGGTATCAAATCATCAAGAAAACAACCACAGTCGTCGTTGTATAGTCCATCAAATCCATTCGCCTTCAGGTACTCAATCACTATCTCTTCAACTGTCATTGTCAGTTCCTTTCTGTACCACCTCAAAACCACCGACGTTGGTGAATATGACCTCGGTGGATGGGACTTTCAATAACGCAGCCACTTCCTCCGGTGGGTCGGATTGTGTGATCCAGTTACCGTCTTTGTTCTTTACACGATAACCCGGTTTGCAATCCCTAATGTCATCTAATTGATTATCACAAGGCATAAAATAACTGATCCCACAACCACAACCTTCATCATTATACAAGCCGCCATAGCCATTTGTCTGCAAATAATCAAGTATGATTATCTCAACTGTCATCGTTCTCACCTTTCTCAAGTAGTTCCCTCACTTCCTCCTGCCACGGCTTGATGTGGATGTGGCCGATATTAGTGAAAGTATCAGATCGAGACCAATCTTCAGCAAGTGGATAGCTCTCAGTTCTGAGATCGTAAAATGACCACCCACCGTTCCGCCAACAAATAATACCTACGCCTAACCCAAATCTTCTTATCAACTGTCCACCCCACATCTTCTCACCTTTGCTGTCCGTGTACCCGGTCGAGGCGCAGAGGTGGCACTCGGAAAGCCTTAGCCACCGTCGACTCCCCCGCCTGACAACGCAAACCATGTCATCAGGAAGATCAATTCGTGTGACTGGATATGCCTTCCCCTCGTCATCCTTCGGTATCGCCAACCACTCCAACGGTGGCGCGGTGCACAGTTTTTGCGGGTCAAGTTTGTTCATTGAGTGCCTCCCTGCCTGTGAGGGAAATCTTGTATTCGTGAGCATTTGCCGCACGTATTATTAACTCGTGCTCTCTTAAAACTCCGTATGTACGAAACTGAATGTACTGGAGGTTGTTACCTGTTTGCAAGCAGCTCATAAAACGTTCACCAAGATATCCAACAACAACCCGCGTTTTACCGTTAGCAACTAATGCCTTCAGCACTTCCCTCTGTCTCACTGTGAGTTTATGTTTTCTCATCTTCCACTCCCCATCCAAGTTTCTTCAATGTTCGGACGGTCATTGGGATGCATCCTCAGCTTCTTTGCCACAGATAGGGCAAAACAGATCCATCTCATCCCACTTGCGAACATTGGTGTGGCTTCCTCCAGTAGGTCTGTAGAAATCACCCTTATCAATCCCGCATCCATCGGACATACATTCGAACCAGCAATCACACACAGGTTTAGTTGGCATCAGTTATCCTTTTTCTCAATTAATTCCCGTATCTCCTGTATGCTTTCCTCTATGTTATTCAGGCGAGCAGTAAGCCCTCCTACTTCCCTCACCTCATTCATCTTGCAGTTACGACAACAATTCCTGCCGTCAGCAATGCCTATACCGCAGTAGATGCAAGTAGCATAATCTTCATCCATCACTCATTCCTCCCTATCACGTCTTTGATTGATTTCATGCCGCCGCCACGTTTAGATCCGTCGTCGATGCGGTGACTGGCGGATTCTATGTCCCGTATATCCGAAGCTCTCTGATATGTTGCTGTGGCGGATGCTATCAGGTGACTTGAATCTTTGCACAATCCGAAGATGTCAGATTTCTGTCTCAATACCTCACAGGTGAATACAGGATCACCTTTGTAGACTTCTACCAGCTTACCGGCTATCCCATAGGGATTCTTTGCATTTTTCATACAATCCCATTTTGTAATAATCTCTACAACTTTGGTCAAGTCCTCCCGTCTGAGTTCCTCGTGCGGATCCAATCGCTTTGCGGCTTTGTCGCAAGATTGCGAAGCAATCTTAAGACCAGGATTAGGATTAGGATTAGTAATAGGCAAAGGACATAATGTTGTGGCTAAGACTGGCAAAGACTGGCATAGTTCTTTGGCGTCTGGTGGTTTAGGGGTTTTGCGCCGATGTCGTGTTGTTTTGCCTTCTTCGGTCACACTGTAGCGAGTGTTGTGCTTATCGAACGTCAGGAATACGCCATATATACGCATTTCGTATATCCAGTATCCGAGTATCTTGGCGGTACCAAGATCGTTTTGCCAGATTGCAATGTCGCTATCTGACACCTTGTCGAGTTGTAGGGCGTAACATTTTCCTCGAACAATAGCTGGGGTTGCCTCAAGACATCCATGGTCGTCAGCAAGCAGGAGAAGCCGGTACCAATGCCTTTCAGCCTCGGCAGACAGGCGGTTCATCGTCGGACTCGTGTTGATACTTTCTTTGATGATCCTATTCGGCATTTTCAGGCTTTCACATAGACATGTTTCGTTATGTCTTCCACCACTGCATTTACATCTCGATAGATCTCGGATCCGGTATAGTGAAGAACTTTTGTGTCCTCTTGAGACATGAGAATTCTATCTCGTGACTTATCTCTTTGTGCCTGCCCTTTCGTCTTTTCGTGATATTCGTGACCATCGGCTTCTATATGAATCCATGCAGTAGGTGTTGTGTGTGGAGGTCGGGTACAAAAAAAGGAGAAATCTGGAAAGTATGTCTGGTTTCCTATTCTAATATATTTTTGTGCATGGAAACAAAATGGAACTATCTTGTAGCTATTCCACCATTCCTTCCATGCCTGCCTGTAATTATCTCCATGCGATCTTGGTGTTATAACAGAGTTGTGAATACCTATCTCCAACCAGTCAAGACCTGCTGCGCAACTTTCCATCTTGAAAGCTTTTGCTAATGCCCAAAAAAGAATTTCCTCAATTGGTGATTTGCACCGCTTGGAATACTCAAGAATGGCATGCGCATTGTCAATTGCTGTTGAATACGGCCAATAATGTTCATTCTCGTCTGTTGCTTTGATGAATTCATGCAGTTTCTCTACATTGAGAAAATCAGCCCAAAATGGTTCTTCAAATTCTTCCATTTCGTCAATCCCATATAAAGCCCACCCGGCACGATGTGACAACACAAAGGAACTTCGTGAAGGTCGTGCCAGGTAAGCAGCTAATCGCCATTATGAATGTTCCTAAGTATTGTCACACTCCCACCATACAGAGTTTTATTCCAAAAACAAAACATTATTTCAGGTAATTTCATCATCTTTCCGTTTGAGTGTCAGAAGAAAGCCTGTCCCACAGACGACTGTCAAGGCTGTAACTTTCAAGACTATAGGGGCTACCTCAATCTTCCAACGAATCTGAGTAAAATCTGTCCACTCCCAAACATAATCCATCTTCGCATACGTGCGGTTGCTTATGCTGCTCTTTACTTTCAACGGCACGTAGATCAAGCAGGCTGTAACCGCCACACACCAAACGATCAATATCACTTTCTGAATCTTAGTCATGCAGTCCTCCAATCAAAGCTTTTTCTCACGATTTCCAGCCTTTTTGCCACCCCTTAGCCTTCAAATACTGATCGATCTTGTCCTCGGGTATCGGGCATGCGGCTATAATCGTCGACCCGTCCTCGAAGTGAAACCGCGTCCAGGATTCGTAGCCCTTTCTCAAACTGGACATGCTTGCCCATAAATATTCCCATGCGATTACTCTCATAGATCAGCCCTCACTTTCGGGGTGTGTCATAATAGCACCTTCTCCTTTCTTCAGACGGTCGGGTACGGGATTGAACCTAACCGACCGTCTTTGTATCGCAGCACCGTGCTACGTTGGCTCCTTGCATTCGGCGAGAGTCTTTTGGGCATCATAATGCCAATTCGCAGACTGGACGCTCACGGCTTCCCCTCTTGGCACCCATTTACGGGCGTATTCTACGAGCTTCACCAACGCTTTCTGTTGGCGGAGGAGGGTGGGTAATCCAGTTGCCTGGTCAATGATTATGGCACAATGCTCTTTGTTTGAATGTTCAAGTGACGGAATTGCGCATGCCGCCTTCATTGCCCTCTTACTCAGCTTCTTCCCCTGCTCACTCATCGCTCTGCTCCGTAGGCGAGTCAGGTTCTTCGAGGCCGAGAAACTTTAGCACCCCATCAAGGTGGGCATTTGCACCATTATAATCCCGTCCTATCTTTTCAAAGTATGCACTGTTTAATTCGTTATCAACACCGTCTTGTGTCAACTCTGTCTTGACTACGAGAAGCCTTTTCCTCAGCCGTCTAATCGCCTTCTTGTCGATCTCAAGCGGACTTGTTCTCGGTTTCCTGTCTTTCTTTGCCATCGTGTTCTCCTCTAAAATGGTTATCCTGCTTGTTTGCTCGTGTATACTTCCGCGAGCTTGTCACTCACCAACTCGCGCATCTTCTCTTTCGCTTCAGCCAGCCGGTCAAGGAATACGTCCATGATCTCAGCCAGCGTCTTGATATATGCCTCGTCCCTGTAGCAGCGCACAAGGGCAGATGGCAGTACCGGATTGTACGATACGAAATCCCACCACTCGCGCTCACAGACCCATAGACAGCCCTGTATCTGCGGCTTGTACTCCGTCTCAGCCGATCCAAGCAGGTATGAGACGTGAGTACCGGGCTTCGGGCATTTGATTTCAAGACCGCCCTGGGTGCCCACCAGCCGGTCTGGGCTGCACCCGACGCGCCGATCATCGGTCAAGCAGAAGCCGATCTTCTCTGTTGTGATATCCTTCTGTAATTCATACCACGCTATCGCAGACTCTTCGAGTTGAACCCCGCGCTCCATCCAGCTTGTTGTCACATTGTCCAGTAGCGCATCCAAGTAGTTCTCAGCCACCAGTTCGTAGAGATAGAGATTGGCTGAGGCTGACAGTTTGCCGGTCTTTGTTATCAGCCGACTGAACTGACTCGCGGTAGGCACCCCCACACGCTCCCGTAGCCACTCCTCTGTCCGTTGTTCGACATTGACGCGGATCATCTCTGCTTACTCCTGTACTCGTGAAGAACGGCAATAGCCCTGTCGTAGTCCTGGGTAAGTATTTCCGCAATACTTCCAGCATTCATGTACTTCAGAAACCTTTCCTTGTTTCCGCCAACCTCACTCAGCAGCGTCTCGATTGTGGCTACGCTGTCTGTGTTGATCTTCTCTACAGTCCCGCCGCCAGTATCTTCTTCACAGGTCGTCAGTCCGAGTACCTGAATCAGTGAGTACCGCTTGGCGTAGGTGATCGCCGCCCCCGCCTTCTGCGTGTCGTTGCACCTCTGTGTTACCGACAGGGGAACGATGCTTGTGGCTGACCGAGAATGTCCGGCCTTGTGTGTAAGTACGCACTTCTGACCGATCTTATCGCCTTCTGCCTCTACCCAATCCCATGAATAGCTGAATCCAAGGTCGCTCAGTATGGGATTTACTTTCTCTGCGATAGTCTCGAGAGGTGCGTAGGTGAAACCGAATGTTGTGCCGCTTGTGCGAGTTTCCTGTGTGCTGGCCGTCTTGGGTATCGACGGGCAACGGGACTGGAACTTAGAGAATGCCTCGGCAAAGTCCTTCTTTGCATTGCGTTCCTCAACATGCTCCTGTAGCGCAACCAGCCGCTCCATGACCTCGACAACCTGTATGCCACCTTCACCACCGAGCTTCTCAATAGCAAGCTGCATCAGTTGAGGGACAGACGGTTCCTCGGTTCTCACAAGCTCCGTACTGACTTTATCGGTTGTCATTTCGCCAACTCCTTTCATCTTGTGTGTCATCTCGTGCCTGTTGTAAGGCATACCAGTCAATAAGTTCTTCGTCAAACATCTTGAGCCTCCTCTTCGCTCTCGGTGGGCTGGGTTGGTGGGATGGACGGAATTCCTTGCTGGATTTGATGTTTCACTTGCCGAAGCAGATCGCAACTATCGCAACGCTCAGGAAACATTGAAGCCTGTGCCACTGTGAGTATCTTCTCCAACTCCTCAATCCGCTTCTGTTGCTGCTCTGTTGCTTCGCGGATGGCTAAGAGGATAAAATCAACAAGTGACTGTCTCATAGATTCAGAAAAGAATAGCCCCCGTTTCTCCCATTCTACAAACTGATCTCTTCCTACGGTAAGAAGATCACAAAGAAACAAACTGTGCTTCTCCGCAATCTCTCGGAGCTTGTCGTCAACATGGTCGGCCTCCTTGAGAAAGGTGTCAATGTCAGATCGCAAGCAGGAATCGATGTTATTCATTATGTACTTCCTGACTTTTGTCAACAGCTCCACCGCAGTCTGCTCTCTCGTCGGTTCCGGTTTGTCGGGGGCGTGAGTATGTTCGCGTTCCCACTGCTGAATTATATCAGCAAACTGCTTGGATGTATAGATCGTCTTGTAAAAGTCAGATGGAGCAGACACGAGAGATTTTGGTGCCTCTTTAATAATATGTATCTTGCTATAGCCGCGGAATGATGGAATGATTGATAGTCTCTTATCCAATACATACTGAATTGCCCTCTCTGCATCCCATATCTCTGGCGGTGTCCAGTCGGGGTTACAGTCGTGCCAATGGTTCGTAATTGTTTTAACGCGAGTTTCCCCTTTGACTGCGTTATCACTTTTTAACCAGCACCACCATCTACTATCGGGAAGTGCATGAGGGTGATATTGAATCGTTATTTCATATTCCTCAACATACGCATCACATTGCTTACTCGTCAATTCAGTCGGCATGGTTCTCCTCGCTTTCTTATTGGAAAGGTGGAATGTCTGATTCTGGTCACTTTCATTCCCCTCTTTTCGTGTGCATTCAAATAGTTATTGAGAGACCTTGGTGATAAACCACCACCATCGCAATGCCAACAAAGCCCCTCATCTGACAGTGGTCTACCGCACAGGCATTGACCGTCATACATATCACACCTCCCCAAGTTCGGCTTGGCTTTCGTCTGCGAAGTTTAGAGCATCGCGGCAACAATGGCGCAAAGCCGTTAATGCTATCCTGCACATATACGGGTCTTTAGGATCAGCATACTTACCATTCTTGAAATTCTGAATGATCTTGTATGCCGCCTCAACATCTTCTGCTATTTTCTCGAAATAAGGTATCTGTTCCATCACTCCTCCTTTGCCCCGCATTCGGTGCACATGCTATCGACTACTGTAAGACTGACACAGCCAGCTTGCAGGCATTCGGTAATCCAATCTTGCTTCTCAGCCCACTTGTCATAGACAACTTGTGCCTCATCGCAGCAGTGCGGCATCCCGGTAATAGAATTAGGCCGGGGATCATTATGACAGTAGATACAGACAAGGTAATTAACTCGTGAGGTCATCCAAATTGCTCTGTTTATTGCGGTCTTATTCATCTTCATCCTCCCATCAACACTGTGATAATTCTCTGAACTGGTACGTGGAATATCCACGCGAGTCCTACGATCGCAAAGGTTCCCAGTGACCCAAAGAACATGAGATTATCGGGCAGGTCACGCAGCCACTTTTGATGCTTCACTCGGCAGGCGTATCGCATGGGGTGTCCTTGGCTTTGGCTATTGCGGCCTTGAGTTGATTGGCGATATTAAGTTGCACTTTTTCATCGGGGTCGCTCGGCATAGGACTCAACAGCTCACCGTCTTTTGTGGGTAAGTAGCTAAGTGCAGCCTTACACGCTGCGAGTAATTCGGGTGCGGCTGTCTCGCGGTCGATGAGAGTGGCAAATTTCTGTAGGTAGTTGCCATATCCCATATATTCGTAGTGTATAATAGCGGCCGCTCTCAGTGCTCCTGGCGTGTGTTGTGGTTTTGACAACATTTCAATTCCTCCTCTATCTGTTTTTCCCAAGCTCTGCGCTGCACTATTTCATTCTCACTGCCCTGCTGGTACGCAAGGTTCAGGAACACACCCGCCATAGCGATAATGAACAGCGTGTCTACTGAAGGTTTCATTTGATTACCTCGATATGTGAGAGGTGCCAGCCTGATTCCCCTACTTTGCGACCGTTCTTTTTCCAAAACTTGATTTCACTATTCCCGTGGAATACGACAATTTGAGTTTTAGTTATTCGGCTAACCCTGGGGAAAGTTGCATAAGAATCGTACTTGCAATCCGTGTAAAATCGTTTGACCTGATCCCCAACCTTAATATCGTATAACGTTATCACTTTCATGTCGTACTATCTTTCATTTCCCCCACCATCCACCGGTTTACTGTAGGATGCTTCAAGATGTTGTGGCGGACGGTGAGGGTTCGCAAACCAGAGAAACGCCGTGCCCTTCCAGACACTGCCAATTTATTTTTGAATCGTATCTGTTGCATCAGGAAAATTCCTATTATGTGCCACCTCTATGATCTCATGCATAGTTTTGGCAATGGAGAATCCCTTCTTGTCAACCAACTCCATAATGAGAATCTTGGTCTTTTTCCAGACCATCAAAACTTCAAAATCTTTTTCGTTGTCTTTCATTGTTGTCCTTTCAGTTTACTCATCGGCTGCAATCTAAGGTTTCTTGAGCCTCTTGTCAAGGAAAATCTTTAGTTTTTGTGAGAAATCTGTAAATAACCCACTAACCCGTTCTTCCACAACAAAATACTCTGACCTAAAAACGATTAAAAGATAGAAAAGATAGATTAAAAGAATAACGGCCTCTACGAAGAGACCGTCATCCTGGAGGAACCGTGTAGAAAAGCGAGTTATTTTCTAATTACTTCCCACCCAGTATAGTAATGCCGAAACCGTAGAGAAACTGTTTCAGTCCCGGTGTGTACTGTACTCCAATCGTGAGTCCGATTTTCTCACCTTCCTGGAACAGCCCACTCCCCATTGGGAAGTACGACAGGGCACCACTAATAGTAGCAAAATTGGAGATAGGCACGTCACCTTCATTGTCGTCTCTCATACCCGATATTCCACCGGCAACGATGAACTTGTTGGACAGTAGACAACCGATTGAGGTGCCGAGTCCGTATTCTTTGTCGTCAGTTGCGCCTAATCCAGTTCCGGCACCAGCGACTTGCCCTATCAGGAATATACTTTTTGAAACGAACGTGCCTGCACCGAGGTAACCGATGTCACTCACATAGCCATCAGCATCAATCGTGGTTCCGTATGAGGCGATACCGATGACGTTGCCCGCCTGACTCCATCCTATCGGACAGAGTAACAGCAGCAGACAGATTGCAATTAGTGATCTCTTCATTTTGTACCTACTTTCTCTATAGTTATCTGTTTATCGTTCGGTAACGGTGTGAGCGTCTGCATTGGCATGGCGTCTGAACCGTTGATTTTCACCCATTCCAACTTGTCGGAAATTCCGTCACCCCAGTGAGACGGGGGCGGTAAAAGAACGGGCTCGTACTCCTGTAGCTGTTTCCAGTGCCCATCGGCCATTGTAGACAAGATCACACTCAATTCAGCCCGGCAAGGAATGTCTTCCCCGGAAACAAGCAGGTCAAAATAACCATAGCCGTCTGAGTCGTAGCTTCTAAGGATGAACCAGATGTGCGGGGCTTCAACACACTCCCATACCACGCAGGTCGGTTCTACACTGGTTGATGTACTACAACCAGCAATCAGAACAGCCGCAATACCGGCGAGAACCACGACCGCGATACCGAAGGGCAGCCAATGCCAAACCTTCTTCTCGTATGGGCGCGTATGCGCTGCCCGATACCGAAGTGCCCATTGAGCATCTTGTGA
>SDBU01007313.1_pt1 | contig 12750 bp, 10 predicted proteins | sample 2277071 | NCBI WGS metagenome assembly SDBU01 (sample SAMN10397929, study PRJNA504765) | marine sediment metagenome | isolation source: marine sediment core GS08_GC12, 126 cmbsf | place: Arctic Ocean: Gakkel Ridge, Loki's castle | collected 2008 | reverse complement strand
CCTATATACCACACCGCCTGACCGAAGGTTATGGGCTGAAAACAGCCGCTTTAGAGAGTCTCTACCGGCAAGGTGTCAGCCTGATTATTACCGTTGATTGCGGAATTACCGGCCTATCCGAGGTCAAGAGGGCGAAAAGGATGGGGCTTGACATAATTATTACCGACCACCATACACCCCCGGCCATAATCCCTCCGGCTGCGGCGGTGATTAATCCCAAGCTGCCTGATTCAAATTACCCTTTCTCAGAGCTAGCTGGTGTCGGGGTAGCCCTCAAGCTCCTTCAGGCTCTATTCCAGGGTATTGGCAAAGAGAAGCAACTCAACGAACTAATAGACCTGGTAGCCCTGGGGACTGTAGCCGATATGATGCCGCTACTGGGAGAAAACCGATACCTGGTTAAGCAAGGGCTGAAGCTGATTAGTGCCTCCCCCCGTCTTGGCATCAGGGAAATGATGACTCAGACCGGAGCAAATATCGGTAGCCTTGACAGCGAAAGCATCTCCTGGGTTATAGCCCCGCGCTTAAATGCTGCCGGCAGGTTAGAACACGCCATGAGCAGCTATAAACTGCTGATGACAAACTCACCGCAGGAGGCACGCCAGTTAGCTATATGGCTAGAGCAAAAGAACGCTGAACGGCAAAGACTAACCACCAGGGCCTTAGGTAAGGCTAGGGAGCAGGTATTAGCTAAGGGCATTTCACCACTTTTGCTAGCCGGTGATAAAGACTTCCCTGCTGGCATCTGCGGGCTGGTAGCCAGTAGACTATCAGAGGAATTCTACCGCCCTGCCATTGTCGTCAGAACTGGTGACCAGATGAGTAGCGGTAGCTGTCGCAGCATCCCTGAGTTTAATATTATCCTCGCCTTGAACCAGTGTAGTAGCCTCTTCACTCACTTTGGTGGACACGCACAGGCAGCCGGCTTTAGCCTGCCAACCAGGAACTTACCTCGTCTGGAGCAAGCACTTTTACAGTTGGCAACTACCCAGCTAGACAGGGTTGACCTTCGCCCCAAACTGGATATTGATGCTGAAGTTACCCTGGTTGAGCTAGGCGGGGATACTTTTCAAACTATTCAACAACTAGCTCCCTTTGGTCAAGGTAATCCAGCACCTTCCTTCCTCACTCGAAGGGTAGAGGTTATTGATTGCCGCACTATGGGCAATAACGGAGAACACCTGAGGCTGAAACTCAGGCAGGGTGGCACAGTATGGGCTGGGGTAGGTTTTGGATTGGGCAACTACCTGACCGAGGCGTCTTCCCCCCTTGACATCGTCTATAACCTGGAAATAGACAGGTGGGGTGGGAAAGAGACCCTCAGGCTCAATATTCTGGATTTTGCGCCGAGTAGGTAATGAACAGGGACACAGTTCGTCATTTTGCTAATACAAAGGGAAGTATGACACTGTAGAAAGTAACCTCGCATACAGTGTGACCTGCCTCCACTGAGCTAGTTCAGATAGATAGGTGACACTATAATAGTGTTATTATTGAACGAGCACATTCTGTTGACAAGCACTCGAAATGGGACTATACTCAAGTGGCAACATTTAGAATAGCCTGAAATGAGATGATGGTAGTGTCGGTTTGGGAGGCTGAGGGGATGAAACAGAAAGGAGGACAGTGAGCATGGATTTCGAGATACATTACACCGAGGAGCAGGAGAAGTTCCGCAAGGAGGTGAGCGCTTTTATTGAGGAAAACGCTTACAAAGAGCCGGTCGAAGACATTGATCCGATGAGGGTGACTCCTGAGATGTGGAACAAAGGTAGAGAGATTCAGCGCAAGCTAGCTGCTAAGGGCTGGTTTGCGGCTGGCTACTCCAAGGAATACGGTGGTGGCGGCATGGATCGCGAACACCGTGCTGTACTTGCCGAAGAGTTTGGCAGAATCAGGTTAGAACATCGCTGGCCTATAGGCCACGCTGGAGGCACCGAGCCTGATCGGATACATACCTCGGGGCTTATGTCCTTTGGGACTGAGGAACAAAAACGGCGGTTCGCGCCTAAGCTATTTTCGGCTGAGTGGTATGGATTTCAGGCCTTCACCGAGCCCGATGCCGGCACCGATGAGGCTTCGATGAAGAGCACTGCAATCCGTGATGGGGATGTTTACATAGTTAATGGAACCAAAGTCTTTGTCGGCCATATCCCACCTCCGCTTCGTCCCGATTATCTTTATTGGCCGGCGGTTACCGACCCCACCGCTCCCCGCCACCAGAACATTAGTGCCTTTTGGATCCCAGGAGACCTGCCGGGCATTACCTACACTCACTTGGACCTCATCGCTGCCGAGGGCCCAAAGTGGGAGGTCATCTGTGAAGACGTGCGATGCTCTGCAGATTGCCTTATTGGTGAGGAAAACAAGGGATGGCTGGTGACTCAGGCAACCCTGGCCGCAGAGCACGGCGGGGGAGGCGTTATCGTCACCCGTGGGAGTTCGCTGACAACGAGGGTCATTGACTACTGTAAGAAAACGCTGCGCAACGGTAAACCCATAAGCAAAGACCCCGTGGTCCAGGACACTCTGGTCCAGCTCTACATCGAAGACAAGGTGTCACGGCTCTGGGGGGTGCGCAACTTCGCCATGGCCGAGGGCCAAATACCAAGAGTACGCTACACCGGAACCCAGACCGCTCTCCACAGCAGGCGTCACGCTCCCGCACTAGGGAAGGCTTTGATGGATATCCTGGGACCGCACTGCCTGATTGATGACCCTGAGCTGCGAATATTGATGGGAACAGTGGAACATCAGGTCCGGCTGGCTGATGTCAACCACATTGGTGGTACTTGTGAAACCCAGCAGATTATGATGTCTCGTGGCTTGGGTCTAGGTCGGGGTACGGCGGCAGCCGCTAGGAGATAAGAGGTAGGAATGTAAACGCAGAGGAGGGTAATCTAATGGATTTGTCTCTTACTGAAGAGCAACAAATGTTAAAGACCGCAGCCCGGGATTTTCTGGAGAAGGAATGCCCGTGGACACTGGTAAAGGAATTTGATGAGAGTGAGACCGGATTCTCGGCGGAGCTTTACCGTAAGATAGCAAATTTAGGCTGGCTGTCAATGGTTTTTCCCGAGGCATACGGAGGTATGGGCAGTAGTCTCACCGATGTGGCCATCCTCTATGAGGAGATGGGCCAGGCGCTCTTGCCCGGACCTTACTTTACCTCAGCAATGCTTTGTGGCTCAATCATCCTCGACTTAGGAACAGAAGAGCAGAAGCGGCAACTCATCCCCGCTATCGGGCAGGGGGAAAAGATCCTGACCCTGGCTCTCACCGAACTTGATTACGGCTGGGAGCCGGAGTGTATCCACCTGTCGGCGACAGCAAAGAACGGGAATTTTATCCTGAATGGGACTAAATGCTTTATTATTGATGCTCAGATTGCCGACCAAATCATCTGTGTTGCCAGAACCCGGGAGAGCAGCAACCCAGCAGAGGGGATAACCCTGTTCCTAGTGGATAAAGATACTCCGGGACTCTCCTACCGTGACTTATCAGGTCACATTGGGGAGAAGCTCAATGAAGTGACCTTTAACTCGGTTGAAGTCCCCGCATCCAATATACTGGGACAGAGAGATAACGGTTGGCCAGCTCTAAATAATCCATTTAATAGAGCTATGGTGATTCTGAGTGCCTATATGGTGGGTGGCTGTCAGCATCTGCTGGACATGACAGTAGAATATGCCCAGACCAGAGTCCAGTTTGGTCAGCCTATTGCCGCCTTCCAGTGGGTGCAGGGTTACATTATTGGCCAGGCGAACCAGCTCGAGAAAGCACGCTGGATTACCTATGAGGCGTTGTGGAAACTGGATTCCAACAAGCCTGAGCGAGAACAGGATGAGGCAGCGGCGCTGGCTAAAGCCGTTGCCAGCGATGCTTTCCATGAATGCGGTCATCTAGGTCACGAAGTTCATGCTGGCGTCGGTGTTGACAAGAAGTACCCTCTTTACCTCTATAGTAAGAAAGCCAAAACCTTATACTCTTACTTGGGAGATCCATACCACCACCGGAAACGGATAGCGCAGGTGCTAGAACTGTAGACGGCCCCTCTCTTTGGCTGCCTTGCTCTGGCTGGAGGGCAGATTCTACGCCAAGCCCATCAGTTTCTGAGCATTCTATTTACTTGCCAACGTTGCTGGCAGAGAGTATAATGTCGCCAAATGGTGAAGGGCTACATTCTCATCAAGTTAGTGCCCGGGTTGGAATCGGATGCGCTCTCCCAGATTCGTGCCACCCCAGGAGTCATGGATGTGAACCTAGTGTTCGGGCAGTGGGACGCAATAGCTATAGCCGAAGCCAAGACACTTTTTGATCTGGCTAACACAATCGTCAGCGAGGTTCGAAGCATCCAGGGCATCCAGGATACCACGACGCTTCTACAAGGTGCACTGTAGCCAATCCGTTGATTTTCCCACAGGAGGGGCAGAAATACTTCCGTCCAGGCGAGGTCACTCTGATAGCTTACCAAGAGTGTGCTCAGACTACCTATTTATCCAAAGGTAGGCATACTATAGTCCTTTGCTAGCATTACCTTACTCTCCAAAACCATAACTGCATTCGGCACACAAAGAGGTTCATAGTACAGCAGTTCGACTATTTCCGGTAAAGCCAGTTCAAAGGGAATGCTCTTGTTACGTTACATTGCATTGCAACGCGGCACCAATATATGCTATGCTTTGCATTTCGTGAATGACATCATACGATAGCGCCTGGTGGACTACAGTGGATAACAGGACGAAACTTGAACTCATTGGGGTGCAGAGCTTGCCCTTGGGCAGCGATAGTGCCCACCTCACTCTCAGCACCTCGAGGGGTGACATCGAGGGCATATTCCACCCCGCCGAGGGAACCAGGGGGGTGGTCTGGGTTTGTGGTGCACTGGGTGGGCTCGACGGCCCCTCCTTCGGCATTTTTGCAACCTTAAGCCAAGCTATCCTCAGTGATAGTATTAGCTCGCTTCGCCTTCACTACCGCCTTCCCGGTGATTTCGACCAGTGCGTCCTCGATGTGCTGGTGGGGGTCCAGTTCCTCCAGCAGAAGGGGATAGACAAGGTTATCCTTGTCGGGCATTCCTTTGGTGGTGCGGTGGTCATCATGGCCGGAACGATGAGCCCCCAAGTGAAGGCGGTGGTGGGACTTTCCAGCCAGACCTTTGGGGCACACCAGGTAAGTGAGCTATCGCCAAGACCACTCTTGCTAATTCATGGGGAGCGAGACCGGAACCTTCCCGCCCGTTGCTCGTTGGACATCTATAAGTGGGCCAAGGAACCCAAAGAACTGGTGATATATAAGGGCTGCGGCCACTTCCTCAGGGAATGCCACCAGGAGTTACATGACCTGTTCAAAGGCTGGCTGGTAGACAAGTTGGGACGTGAGGAGGACGAGATGTAGCCCAAGACTTTAGCTTAGAGACAAGGTCTGATAAGTCGGATATCGCTGATAAGCGCAACCCTAAAATAGAAAAGCTGGCGAGTGTTATGTCAACAGGACAGTAATTCGTGTTATAATGACAACATCAACAATATCACTGATGCGATGCTAATACCCTAAGTCGCACTTAGCAAAGTCTAATATCGGGAGGTAATGATAAGCTTGACAGAAATAACGAAAACCCTGGTTCAGTGTGATTTTGATGGCACCATTACTGAAGAAGATGTAAGTTTCATGATGCTGGATGCTTTTGCTGACGGAGACTGGAGACAGCTACTAAAGGACTATCAAGAAGCTAAGATAACTGTCGGACGCTTTAATACGGTTGCTTTTGCCATGGTTAAAGCTGACAGGCAAAGCTTGCTGGAAGTTGTCCAGCGTACGATGAAGATACGACCGGGGTTTCACCAACTGGTGGCCTGCTGTCGTAGAAAGGGCTTCCGCTTTGTCATTGTCAGTAATGGTCTGGACTTCTACATAGAGAAAATCTTAAGAAATAACGGATTAGGCGACATAGAGGCATTCGCCGCAAAAACGCACTTCCACCCCGAAGGTCTCAAGGTCCAATATATAGGGCCTGACGGAAGTCACCTGGACGACGACTTCAAGGAGGCCTATGTCAATTCATTCCTCGGAGAAGGCTATCGAATAATCTACATGGGGAATGGCACCTCAGATATCTCGGCGGCCAGACGGTGCCATTATATCTTTGCCACTGGAACCCTACTGGACCATTGCAAGCAGACAAACCTTGGCTGCACACCCTTTACTGACTTTAACGAAGTAGTTAGAGTGCTGGAGTTTTTGTAAGGATTTTAATAAGTGATGGGAAGATAAGCACATGGTCAGTGACACTGGACAAAGCATTGTTATTCCTGAGATTAGAGTACATGATGCCCGCCGGGAGGAAGATGTTGTCCTGAGAGACGTCAGTGTGGATACACACTATGCCTGCGATACTGAGGGCAAGGTTATGTATTTCAACCTCGATGAGGCGAAATCGTATCTCGAAAAACGAGACCGGTCTCTGGCTTCACTGCCACTACTGGTCAATCTTTACATTGCCCTTGATGAGCTTGCCCAGCGGGATGAGGTTGCGGCACAGGTTCTCCACCAGTTGAACTCTGCCTGGGATAGAACCGGAACCAGTATCAGTGCCGCTGGCAGAATCGTTCACCGCGATGCTATTCTGGGGGAAATCGTCTACGCGGGGCTCTGCGTACCCCAGGAAGCCGGGGAGATTGTTGACCTGTTTGGCAAGAACGAACAGTTCTTCAAGGCTCTGTTAGGTGTGAGGGATATTGACAAGCTGGTTGATGTTGCTACCAAGCACGACCTAAGTCCGTTTTACTGGTATCTCAAAGGGGAGCGCCTAGTGATGTTCGGCGGCGGCGACTTCTACTACATGCACCATCACATCCCAGGCCTACTGATGGTCTTTTGTGACGATGAGCCTCATCCGCGGCGAGTAGTCCGTGGGGTGCTGGCTGGGAGATGAGCGATTACACTGTCAAGGCCGATAAGAAGCAGGATAATGAAGATAGTGCTACATATATGTTGTGGGGTCTGCGCCGCCGAAGTCGTCGAGAGATTAACTTTAGAGGGGCATGAGGTCCTCGGACTATTCTATAATCCAAACATTCACCCTCTGGAGGAATATGAGAGAAGGTTGGAAGTCGCTTATAAAGTATCTAAGGAACTGAACTTTCCCATGGAAGTGCTCCCCTACGCAACGGAAGAATGGTTCCACGCAACCAACTCTCTGGAAAATGAGCCTGAGGGTGGAAGGAGATGTGAAGTCTGCTTCAGGCTCAGGCTGAAAAAGACCTGTCTCTATTTGCAGGACTGCGGGGGGGACGCCTTCACTACCACTCTAACCGTCAGCCCTCATAAATCGGCGGATGTGATCAATCAGATAGGTCAGGAGATTGGCGGGGATAGGTTTCTGGTCAGGGATTTTAAGAAGAAGGAAGGTTTCCAACGAGCTACGGAGCTAGCCAAGAAGTGGGCTCTATACCGGCAGAATTATTGTGGCTGCCTATATAGCATGAGGGGCAGACAAAGCTAACAAGTTTAACTGTTACCATAAGACTATCTGATATAATCGGATTATGAAGGGTTTTTGACATGCATCATTCACTGAGGCTTTATAGCAGATATCGCGAGTTGCTTCTTAGATATTACATCTTCCAAGCCAAGTGGACTAGGATACCTCTAGTGGGGAGGGTAGTCAGAAAAGTAGCCAATATCTATGGCAAAAAAGTAAGTAGTGCCTACCTGCTCACCCCTGATGAAGCCAATGAAATAGTAGACCTTTCAGAAGGGCTGGCTCTAGGTCCATGTACCTGTAGGACTGTGTTTCGTAACTGCGATAAGCCGGTAAATACGGAGATAATGGTCGGACTCAGCCGAAACATATTCATGGAAGAGAGGCCATATGACTATCGGGAGATAACGAAGCAAGAGGCCAAGGACATCTTGAGGCAATGCCACCAAAGTGGTCTGATACACACCATTGTCAAATGCCGGCAGGATTTCTACGCAATATGTAACTGCTGCTCCTGTTGTTGCGTCCCGTTAAGGCTTAATAAGAAATACGGTATAGGCAATGCCCTAAAAAAGAGTGATGACATCATTAGTGAGTTTAAGGAACATCAGCGGTAGGTTCATATCCCAATTGTCCCACCCACAGTTGGCAGTATGACATTGATTCCGCTACCACCCAAATGGTCGATGTAGAAGCCTGGGTGCTCGCTATGTACTGGGATGAGGACATCCGGCCTTATCTGTTGAGCAATCTCAAGCAGGTCTGGACCGCAGGCGTGACCTGAGGCGTGCAACCCCTTCTCAACATCAGGCACTTGCCACTCACCATTACGCTCCACGGGAAGACCAACACCTGTGAGACCAAAGTGTTTAAGCCAGCTATGCAGACGACGGAAATCAATCTCCTGCTCTTCGTCGTGGGGCTCGCTGGAGCTATAAACATAGAGACTGCCCGCTTTGGGACGAATGCTTGGCAGTTCGTTTAAGTCAAAGAAGCTAAAGCAAAGGATAAACTGGTCCTGGGCTGCACTTACATCATCAGCTAAAATAATCTTACTGCCGTATTCCTGACAGATATTTCGCAGCCATAAAGCAGGATATTTACTGGCAATGGTATCCTGGTAGATGGCCAGAGTATCATCTTGGACAATATCGGGGATTTCTGGCTCCAAAAGACGCATGGTCTTCAAAAGGTAGGCATCCTTGGGCAATATCGCCAGTTTCCTACCTGTATCCCTGGCAACCTGCAGAAAGGTGAGCAAGCGGTCGACATCCCTGGGTGAGAAATCGGCAATAACCAGACTGCTTGAGTTGGCGATAGCCATAAGAGCGTTTTCATATACCTCATGCTCGGCAACATTAGTCTCACGCAGTACATTGGTGCCTTCTAAGATAACTGCCCTGGGACGCAAGCGGCCGGCTTGCTCAATGAACCTTCTGGTAAGCTCAGCACGTTTGCCGTGCAGACGCAAATCACCACTGTAAACTACCCAGCCAGCACTTGTCTCAATACCCCAGGCACAGGCACCAGGAATGGAGTGGTCTACCGGAAAGCAGCGCAAATTAAAGATGCAGCCGCTGTGACTGGCCAGAGGACGCGAGATAAGCTCTTTTTGCCTGGTCGTTTTCTCCCAGAAACCCCGATTCCAAAACTCAGTTGCCTCGGGACTCAGCTCTTCTGGTTTTACATCACCAAGGCAAAATTGCCGCTGCTCTCTCGCTGTATTACCCGTAAGGCAAGCTATCTGCCTCCAGCCGGTCGGATATTCACGTGTGGTGGGGCTGAAGTAACATACCTGCTGGTCAAAGTCTGATTTTCCTGAGTCCTGCATCGCCTTGGCAATAAATGCGGTCACTGCCGTTGTGTATATTGGCACACTGTCTCTCAGGAAGGAGATATGGCCGGAATGGTCAAGGTGAGCATGGGATAGCAATACCCCATCTACCTGGCCAAGCTCACGATAACTGGGAATAACTCGGAACTGCTGCCAGAGACCGGGTGCCACCAGGTCATCTCGATAAAGTCCCTCTAGCGGTGGCAGCAAGCCCATCATCAAAGGGTCAAGTAGCCCGGCACCGCTGCGAGGTTTCAGATACTCCTCGTAGAACAGCTTGTGCTTTTTGTAGGGAAAGCCAAAATCGAGGAATAGTCTCCGCTCCCCATCCTCCAGAAGTATCTTGTTACCACCAATTTCATTGATACCACCGTAGAATGTCAATCGTACCATAGATTTTCCCGCATAGCTTGTATCATAATCAAGGAGCTAACTTAACTACAAAGAGGCAAGGCAGTAGTAACTACTCAAGCGAGATTACGTTACCGCAATTGTCGTAGGCATCGCTGCAGGTAAATAGTAGGATTTGATTTTCTTTAGCCAGCTCTTGAAGTAATAAAATCATTCTATCTAGCCTCTTGCGATGAAAGTTGACGAATGGGTCGTCCAGTAGGAGTGGTGGCGCCTTTCCTTCTGTAACTAGCTTTATCAGTGCGAATCTGGCACAAATATAGAACTGGTCTTGCGTTGCCCTACTCAGTTCTAGGACATCTACCCAATCTTCTTTCTCAGGCGAAAAAGTCTGGATAGACAAGTTCGCCTCATCTATTTTAACTTGGGTATATCTCTCGTTAGTTATAGTGGATATGTATCTGCCAAGTTCGTTTTCTAGCACATTGGCTGCCTTGGAAAGGGTTTGTTTATGGGCCTCATCAAGGACTTCTCGTGTCATCTCGAAAACCTTTTGCTTCCTTCCCCAGAATTTCTCCTCTTGCTTTAGCCACTCCAGCCTCTCTTCTATGCCCATTAGCTGGTCTGTGTCCACATCTATGTATTGAAAGAACTCATCAAGACCACTTCTTCTACCCTCCAATGATTTCCTTTTTTCTTGTAGTTCGGAGACTTCCCTTTCTAGTTCCTGTAGTTTGAGCGCATCCATTTTGAACGGAAGAAGCTGTTGAAGTTCTTTTTGCTTGGCATTCACTTGTATATCTAAGTCCGCATTCTCCTCCTCAAAATTGTCCCAGCCCTTATCGCCTACTATCCCATCTAGCTTATCACCTATTCCCCTTCTCTTTTCCATCTTTTTCTCATACTCTCTGAGTTGCCTCTGATATTCGTCGTAGTCCCTAAAACCAAAAGAATTCAACAATTCGTTTATCGTTTCGTCGTTACTCTGGGCATCTTTTTCTAATTGCGCTGCCCTTCCGCGTATCGACTTTGTTTGCCTCTTCCAAGCCATTTGGGAAATCAACCAATATAATGAAAGAAGGAAGCCTACAGCCGACGCAATGCCTAGATATTTGCTAGCGATCAAACCTATTAGGCCGGCTACCATCAGTACTGACCCTGACAAGAGCATCAACAAAGCAGGTCTTTGTCCTCGGAGTATCTTCATGTCCTCCTGTAAGCCAACCCTTTGTCTCTCTAGACCTTCAAGCTCCATCTTGGCGTTATCCATTTGCTCTATCTTTTCTCCAGCGCCAGTGAAACGAGCGAATTGTTTCAGCTCTTCGTCTAGGCCATCCAATTCTGACTTATAACCTTGCGCCCTCTTAAGACTGCTGTACTGAGTTTTATCCCTCTCAATTTCCTTCTGAAGCTCCAGTATTCTACTGTTCTTTTCAACTACTTGCTGCTTCGGAGGTAAGTTTTCACTTATTTCTCCTAGTTCCTTTCTTACTCTGCCTAATTCCCTTCTGTTCTCCATTACCCTATTGACTTTTTCTTCTTGAGCTGACTTCTCACCCTGAAGGCTTCCCATCACCTCTGTGATCCTCAGTAAGTGCGAATAGGGTCCTTTCGCATTCTTATGATGTGTTTTACCATATAATTTTGTGATGATATTGGGGACATCTACTTCCTCTGCACCACTAATTGTTGTCTGTAGTCTCTGAGTTATCGTTCCAAATGCCTTTCGCCCTTCGGCATCCGTTGCGCCCCGTGGAATTATGCGTATCAACTCATCTTGCCCAATGCACGCAGTGCTTTCAAAAAAGATTTCCGAAGGGCAGCCGGTAATCTCAGCTATACTAGCTGCAATAGCGTTTTTATTGGTAGTGGGGCGTTCGGATGAGTTAATACAAGCAAGCTCACATGATCCGTCTCTTAGACTTTTAATTATTCGATAAGACTCCGAGTCAGTCTGAAACTCGAGAATAACTTCCCATGGATCATCTGTGCCCCAACTTGTCAGTGCACGTATATCCTCTCGTGAAGTTGTTGGATCTTGGAATAGTGCTTTCGTTATCGCTATCCGAAGGGAGGACTTCCCGGCTTCGTTATCACCTCCCTTGACAATGTTTAAGCCAGGGGAGAAATCAATTGTTTTATCTTGCTTTAGAGCTTTGAGCCTTTTAACAGTTATCCTTTTAAGTATCATTCTATCACCTGCATACGTCCCTGTAGCAGAGTAAATCCTAGTTTCAAAGCCTCCTCGTAAATCTCTTTGTCTTCTTCGTTCCTAGCCGATGCGATCCTCTCCTTCATAGTTACTATAAACTTACCAGCCACTGTTTCCTCAGGGATGTTTTCGGACTCTACTTCCTCCAGTTTGGGATGCGATTTATCCAAAACTCGAAGGCAGAAGAATTGTCCACCCAGCTCATCTTCTATTTCTTGAGAGTTCGGGTCGTAGTCTATACCACAGAGCCCCGCCAGGGTCACCTCCAGAATCAAGTTCGGGTCAGCTTTCGCTTCAATCATCTCAATAATAGAATCTCCAGACCTAACAGCGCTAACATTTATGGTCATTTTGTCGAATCGCTTGGTTCCCACACGGATCGGATCGGCTGCGATATTCCCTTTTCCATATATGGAAACCATAACCACACCTCCAGCGCCCTTCTGGTCCATAGATATTGGCTCAGGTGAGCCACAGTAGAACGCCTTTGTCTCTCCCTGACTAAAGTCTTGAAAAGAATGCCAGTGACCCAAAGCGAGGTAGTCGAATCCGGAGTTTGCTATCTCCTTTCTTTCAAGTATCTGGGTATCCTTTTCTATCCATCCCTCAATTTTAACAGAGCAGTGAGCCATGCCAATGTGATATTTTGATTCTTTCGCCAGTGATAGTTGGCGGATAGGGCTCTCGCCCACGAACCTACCATCAAAAGCCTCACCATATACCGTCAAATCGAGATCCTCATAAATCTCCTGATCATGCTCTGGGGTAAACACAGTAACATTTGATGGAAAACGCACAAATCGGTATATGGAATCCTCACTGTAAACATCATGGGTTCCTGGGACAATACACACTCGGATACCTTTATCT
>SDBU01007312.1_pt1 | contig 12750 bp, 8 predicted proteins | sample 2277071 | NCBI WGS metagenome assembly SDBU01 (sample SAMN10397929, study PRJNA504765) | marine sediment metagenome | isolation source: marine sediment core GS08_GC12, 126 cmbsf | place: Arctic Ocean: Gakkel Ridge, Loki's castle | collected 2008 | reverse complement strand
AGGAGAGAGGTTTCTGCCCAGAATTCTAGAGCCGACGACAATGTCGCATTCGTCTTGGATCAGCGGACGAATAAGTTTTTCTATCTCATTGGGATCATGCTGGTTGTCGGCATCCATAGTTACTATGATTTCGACACCGGTCTCTTTTGCAACGTCGAAACCCAAACGTAATGCCGCTCCACCACCACGGTTGATTCGGTTTCGCACCACAGAAACGCCCATCTGGTCCGCAATCTCAGCTGTACCATCAGAACTCCCATCATCCACAACCAAGACGCCTATTGGCTTGGAATTGACTTTCTTGGGTATCGAGGGGAGAAGCCTTTGCAGATTTTCCTTCTCGTTGTACGCTGGAATGACTACCAGTACGGGATGCAATCTTCCCACCCTGTATTTGTCAAAAAACCTCTCCTTTCCCATATCTCTCACGAGTAAATCGAAACTCACTCGTAAGTTTCGTAACACGGTCCTGTTGCGGATTACAGCCAGGACCAAGAAGAAGGTTGAAGCGATAAGAATCGATAGAATGCGCTTATATTCAACGTCCTTCACAAAAAGTATGCCGGCCAGAATGTTACTTGTGGGCGGATAAATGGATACGGCAAGTAAGAAGGCACCGAGGAGAAATACAAGCGTAAAATCCGGGCGCCCGATGCGCGCCCGTCTAAAATTACTAAACGACCAATACACGAGAAGAACAGCAAACGTTGCGCCTATAATCCGGAGCCCGATCATAGAGTCACCTTCAAAACTCTTCTACGATGAAAAACTTAGTCTAACTTTCTTCAGAATGCCGGACAACAAATACCTTGCTGCCTCGCAGCATTCTTGGACCAACTTCTGTTTGTGGAACAACAGAAAATAGCCGAGGATGACAGACGTCCAAATCACAATAACTTTGAGAACAGCATCAAGAATTTTCAGTGGAACTATGAAATTCCCATCGGACACTGCAACAGCAGTCAGCAATAGGTTGTCTCGGAGAGCGACCATCAGGAAGAAAACAAAGAGAGATATACTCATGAACTTGATCAAGAAAACAAGAGGCTCTGAAACATTTCCATACACCTGCCGCCTGACCCACATAATGATGACAACCGAATAGACACCAAAGCTGACGGTCGATGCCCAAGCCGCCCCAATGATGCCATATCCGCCATTGATTAGAGCAATGTCAAGTAGTGCATTGAGGCTCAATCCGATCACAGTGAAGACAAGTCTCCTCTCCAAATGGTCTCCAACATTCATGCATATGGAAGGAATACTTGCAGCCAGGAAGAAAATCTGCCCCAGAGCCAAAACAGGTAAACAGGCAAGAGATTCGCGGTATTTTGGGAGATAAAGGTCAACTATCAAAATGGTCCCGAAATACGCCAGGACCAGATACAACGTACTAACGACTATCAAACCGGCCATGGGGTTCTCCAGGTACTGCTTCATGAAGCTAAAGTCCTGTTGCCCCTTTCGCTGCCCCTTGTTTTCTAACATGTGGCGATAAAGCATCATGGTGAACATGCTGACGATAGCCGTAGTACTGCCCACAATCCCCAAGGCAAACCCGTAATGGCCGACCTGCACGGGTAAGAGAAAGATCGCGATAATAGTCATGTCTACGGTCCAGAAAATGCCGTCAGCGACCTTGTTGATGAAAAGTTTGACTCCGAGAGAGATCAGACTGAAGACCTCCTTCCAGGGCAAATACCAACAGGGGCGTCGTAGCCGGCCAGAGTGAAGATAGATTGCAATGCCCAGGGAGGTGGTTATCAAAACAGCCAGCAGGGCGCCATCCAGCCTCCAGAGAATCACACCACCAAACACCAAGAAAGGCGTGACACAATTCATCATGACCTGACGCCTAGTAAGAAGAGAAAAGTCACCAATTGCCTTCACATAATTATTCAAATAGGCATCCACGCGTTGGAGGGCCAAAGTCAAAGTGAGGATGCTCATACGAAAGAAGTTTAAGATCCCATCAAACGTGAAGCCGACCGCATACAATGTCCACAACAACAATATTGTGATTATGGTAACTGTAACATTTACGGAAAAAACCATGTTCTGTATTCTCGAAGCCTCAGCTGGCTTCTTCTGGCTCAGAGCAACGGGCGTCTGTCGCAACATTGCTTGTAGCGTCCCGAACTGATTGTAGCTAGCATACTGCCTGATAAGTTCAAAGATCTTCAGCGCCCCTAAGAGGGCTGGCCCGAGGACGCTGGCCACAATGATGCTTAGCGGAACAGAAATAAATCTCAACAAAACTTGTGTTCCAGCGTTGACAGCCGAAAAACGGATAGAATCCTTCTTATGTTGTCCCAGAAACATCCCTTTAGAATCCAAATGGTGATGAAATCGTAAAAAGTCCTTTGTGAACGACATTGAGCATTTTAGGAGTAAGCACTTGAGATGTTCAGCCTCAAAAAATGCTGACTGTTTGATCCGCCACAGGCGGAGAGTTTTATCATCTTAACTGGACAGCTCAAGTGCGCCCAAAATACTCGCAGAGTGAACAAAAATTGACTTTTTACGAAACCGTCAAAGGTGGGGTAATGAGACTTTACTGCATGAAAGGAGACACTCGGCCAATTCGAAGTCTTCTGGTCCATCTGCATCAAGAGCATAGACCCTCGGGATGATGTAAGGAAGGGAGCGGTCTCCGAAAAGATCGCCCTTGGCCAAGACGGACCGGCTGCGGAAAATGCGGAGGTTGCCGTGGATGTAGAACTGGGGTTTTAGCTGTTTGTTGAATCTTCCGGCTCGCTCCTCCGGAAAGCTGAACCGGACCAAGCCGTCGTCCAGGTGTCGTTGGTTGTAAGCGTGGTGATTCGGAGGCGGCGTGGTGATGGACTGGACGGAATCCGCCTCCTTGTCACCTATAAGCAGATTGGTGCAGTCGCAGATGTGCTTTGGCAGAACAAAGGGCGAAGTGGGCTCAAGCAGGGCGATCATCTCTGCAACCACACCATTTTCTACCTGCAAGGTTTTTAGAAAATACACAATTACGTCCAGGGTGGGAACGTTGTCTCCGGACAATTCCTCGGGCCGAGGCTGGACTTCAACCCCTTTCTCGGCGCAGAACCCGGCGATGGCCTCGTTGTCCGTGGAACAGATGATGCGTGAGACCACACGGCTGTTTTTTGCTGACTCGATAACGTATTCCATGAGCGGCCTATCCGCCAGCGGGGTCATATTCTTCAGGGGGATGGATTTTGAGCCTCCCCTGGCCGGGATCAAGGCCCAAACCTCACCTTCGACAACTCTAACATTCACTGTAAGCCACTCCCAACAAAAAGTTGGCTGGGGGAGGTAAGCCCTCTGCCCAGCCAATTCCGCTGATCCCTCTGATACATTAAGATGCTTCCACAGTCACGTCCACGCACCGGTACAGCTTGCTGATAGGAATACGCGAGATGACTTTTGACAGCCCAGCCTCATCGGACCCGAACACGTCCATTTGCTCCTCAACGAACCGCACCTTTTCCGGAGGTGGGTAAAAACGGTGAGTGTACCGTCTGCCAGTCTTGGCCGAGCTTCTCTTGCCCCAAAGCCCCTTGATCATGACCAGATTGAAGTCGAAGTCGAATATGTGTTCGGGTGCATAGCCGAAGTCGAACAGTCTGTCTTTGCGAAGCAAGCTGAACTGGCGAATTTGCTCAAGGTAGTCCCCGTCACGTTCGTAAATGTCGCTCGCCTTTTCGGCGATCAAACCTTCAAGGGTGTCGAAGGCAACATCGTTGAGCTCCTTCATACAAGAGACCAAGGCCTTGGTGCGATAGGTGTAAAGCACGTTAAAGCCCAGCTCGCCGGATATGTATTTTCTCATGTTCTCCGGCCGACACATATAGTCCAAAAGTGCCTCTTTGGAGTCCCAAAGCTCTCCCAAAGTGTCCTTCTTGAAGTTCTCGCATATATTTCTCAACTTTTCCGGGAAGCCGTCTCTCGAGTTGTGGATAATCGTAAGCCACTCGAAGGGACTTAGGCTTAAAGACTTGAGGGTTTCCAGCGCTTCTTCAAAGATCCTGTCGTTGTAAAACAATGCCGTCGTAAGGGCAAACAAGCGACATTCCAGGTAGTCTTCCAGTGAAAGTGTCTGACCAGATACGCACACCTCCTCGATCTCGCCGCACATAAATTCTGAATTTCCGAATTCATATATGCCGAAGCATCTGGGCAGCACTCGGTGCTTTCGTTCGAAGCCGAAGCGCTGCCTGGCGTCACGGCCGAAAAGCTCTGAGCCCATAAGGAGCATCAGAGTCCAGGGCAGAGCGAAGTTGAACCCTGCCTCGATAACCCCTTTCATAGTCCTCATGTGCGCACCCAGGCTATCGCCAGGCAGGCCCAAGATGACCTCGGAATAGCTATTCGCCCCGACCTTGTTGCCGTCCTTTGCCAGGTCGAGGAGTTGCTTGCCGGAGATGTTCTTTCGCTTGATGTTGGACAGCACCACGGGGTCCAGGGTCTGAACCGAGCCGGACAGTCGAAGCCTCCCCTTCAACGCCCTTGCCACCTCCAAAACGCGGTCTTTGCGGTTCTTGCCCGTAGCCACATGGATGTATGTCGGATAGTCCCATTTGTTCATGGTTCGGCCGATGATCTGAGCTGTCTCTACGTCCTCCGAGTACATGCCGAAGTTAGAATCAGCAAGAAACATCTGTCTATTGTCCATGGCCCTTTTGGCAATGTATTCCATCTCGTCAGCTATGACCTGGCGTTCACTTCTCTTGACCACGCGTTTGTAATAGTGGCCGCCCTCGACACAGTAGGTGCACGAAAATGGGCAGCCGCGGTTAGTCTGAATAAGGGGCATGAGATTTTGACCAAAGAACTTGTCCAGTTTGCCGGTCAAATACGGCGACGGGACCTCATCCAGACTTTTTAATCTGGGAATAAGATCGAAAGTCAGAAACTGGCCGTTTAATATCGTTCTAACGCTAGGGCTGCCGTTGTGCTTGAGGCTTTCCAGGTCGAATTTATGTTCGTACAAGCGCTCGACTAGATACAAAAAGGCCTGCTCTCCTTCGCCCTCAATATAGAAGTCGATAACCGGACTTGCGCGCATAAACTCAGCCTGCTCGTCCCTTCTCTTGGGAAAATTGGGACCGCCGAACACGATCACCGTCTCTGGAAACAGAGCCTTTATGCACTCAGCCACGCTAATGGCCAGATTGAAGTTCCAGGCGTAGTTGGAAAAGCCCACAATCCTGGGCCTGGATTTCACCAACGCCTCGTAGATCTCATTAGCGAACTTGAACAGATGAACGGCTGTGGGAAAGCGGAAATTCTTTTCTACGTACGCAGCTATGCAGCCAATGCCGTATGGAAAGCAGTCGCTCGCAATTTTTTGCCCGGTGTGGGTTAAATCGCAAAGGAAAACGTGATTCATATCCTGACCTACCCCCTGTGTTTTTCTCTAGCCCCCAGTTTACCCTCAGTAGGCGATGCGTTTCTGGCAGCTCACCTCCACCCGGCTCAAGACCTCTGCAATCATCTTGCCGGCCTCCCCTTTACCGTATATGTAGCTTGACTTGTAGCGACCGACTCTGAGCTGCTTCTTTATGGCCTTGAGAATGGCCGACCTTTCATAGGGAACGTCTGTGACATTGACCCACCGCTCCCGTCCGCTCTGACGGCTGCCTATATTGACACAGGGCACGCCCAAGAAAGACGCTTCCCGGATGCCGCTCGACGAATTGCCTACGATGCAGGCCGCGTTGTTAAGCATCGGCGCATAATACTCGATGAACAGGCTCTTGAAGAAGTGCACGCGGTCCGGGTCTTTCTTTTCCCGAAACATCCGGAGGCCTTTGGCAATGCCGTCCGAGCCAGCATCCATGTTCGGCCAGATCCATATAGCATTTATTCTGCTACTCTCGACGGCGGCGATGGTTTCGTTGATGTGGGCCAAGTTAAGCTCGTATTCCGTAGTCACGGGGTGTTGGATGACCAATAAGTAGGGTTTATCCAAGTCCACCACCCGGCCGACCCCGGCCTTGGCCTGCAGTTCCATAAGGGGGGTCTTGTTCTCGAGATCCAGATTGGAGATAATGTCCAGGCTGCTGCTGCCCACGCTGAAGATGAAATTGGGGTCCTCCCCCATGCGTTCTATGCGCCTGGCAGCCTCTTCCGTGGCTGGAAAATGAAGGTGTGCAAGCTTGGTGATGGCATGTCGGACGCTCTCGTCGATGGACCCTGAAACCTCACCACCTTCTATATGCACGAGCAGAATGTTCATATAACTGGCTGCCATGGCGATGGACAGACACTCGAAACGGTCGGCGATGACAACCACAAAATCCGGCTGAAGGTTTTCAAATGCAGTTGTGAAGTCGATGACTGCCAGGCCAGCAGACTTGGCCATGGCCACCGGGTTTTCGCCCTCGACCATAAAGTGGATACGCCGGTCGATGCGAAAGTTGCCGTCGAGCCAGCCCCCGGTAAGCTCGTATCTGGGGAGGATGGCCCCACCGCCCACGATAAGCTGCAGTTCCAAATTGTCGCGGGCGTCGATCTCATCCATGACCGATCTCATCTTGGCATAGTTGCCGCGTGTGGTAATGATGACGCAGATCTTACGCTTTTTCATTCAAGATGCTCCCACAAAATTAACGAATCAGCTTTGATCTCGACTCTTGCCGTGCGGCCCAGGACCTTGCCCATCTCTGATGGGGCGATGCCGGTACCCGGACGTTTCGCTTTGATCTTTTCGGGTGTGATGACCTCTTCGGGCAATATGTCCCCAGCCGCGACCAGGCTCTTTCGAGCCCACGCCATGCTACTCTTCTCGGCTTTCCCCGGCTCCTTGACGCCGGAACCCAAACCGGTCTCTATTTCCCGCATCTGCCGTACCATCAATGTCAGATCATTAGGCCCGCAGGAGACCTGCCAATCCTGAGCGTCGGGGACGTTGAAATCTAAAGTAATGTGCTTTTCAATGATTCTCGCGCCCAAAGCAACGGCGGCCAGTGGAAAATGGTAGCCCCGGGTATGGTCGGAGTATCCTGTAATCACCCCGAACGTCTTTTCTATGGTACGAATGGCCAAGAGATTCACCTCCTTCGGATGGGTGGGGTAAGAGGTCACGCAGTGAAGCACAACCAGATTCGGGTTGCCAACTTCAGCGATGACCTCAAGGGCCCTGGCAACGTCGTCAAGTGCGTACATTCCGGTGGAAAGTACTACAGGCTTACCCCTGCTGGCCACCTCGGCAAGAAACGGCCAGTTCTTGACCTCGCCGGAACCGATTTTGTAGGCCGGGACGTCAAGGTCGTCTAGGACCTTCAGGCTTACCTCGTCGTGGGCTGTGGAGAAAAAAATGATCCCCCGCTCGCGGCAGTAGTCCCGGATATCCTTGAAGTCTGTGGGGGCAAGCTCCTTGGGACGCATGCGCTCCCGCCATTCGGCCGAGGCCTTGGAAATGAACTCGTCTGTACAAAAAGCCTGGAACTTGACAGCGTCCGCGCCCGCCTCAGCGGCCAGGTCCACCAACCGGAACGCCTTATCCAAGCTGCCAAAGTGGGCCACCCCGGCCTCTGCAATGATGAACACTTCCGAACCCTCGCCCACGGCTCGGCCGGCGATGTTGAAGGTCCTGCTCCAAGTCGCCGACATATCAGCTCTTCCGAGCCAAAGTCATCATTTTGTAGCCCAACTTGCGGTCTAGGATAAGCTTGTCCAGGGCACTGATCATCGCCGGGCCGAGCAATTCTTTGATCGGATTGGCCTTATCCGACCCTTTGAGGTAGGGGGCGTCAAAATCCAGATGATTGAGTACCGTGTCCAGTTCTGGCTGGTGAGACTCAATGTCCACTACTACAAAGCCACATTTCTCAAGCAGATAAGTAATAGTAGTTGGGGAGAAATACCCGCAGTGGTTGCGGCCATCAAAGCAGGAAGTTCGATCGTGAAGCACCCGGCAAACCAAGCTCTCCACATTGGGACAGAAGGTGAGAAGTGCTCCGCCAGATTGAAGGACACGGTTCACCTCGCGGATGACACCCTCCGGGTCTTGTAGGTGCTCGATAACGCCCCACAGGGTCACGGCGTCAAAGCCCCCGTCATCAAAGGCTGCCCGGTGCAACAGCTCTTCGGTGACCTTAAGCCCCCACGCCTCCCGAGCGTGATCAACCGCTCTGCGGTTCAACTCCAAGCCCAGAGCATCCCACTCATTTTCCTCGGCGATTTTGAGAAAGAGTCCTATTGAGCACCCAATGTCCAGCAATCGACCGGCACCGCCGGTAACGGACTCGATCTTTCTTAAACCTCGCAAGTACTTGGCCGTGTCGTAGTTGAGGTTCGCCTGCGAGAGCAAAACGTCAATCCAGGCATCATTAGCGCCGGAGCCCTTGTAGGATCCCATGAGTTTCTCCTCCCGCACCTGAGGGTCGGCGTAGATGAAGCTGCACTTAAGGCAGCGTTGAAAGGAAAACCCATCCTTCTTGAACAGAGTTTGCCGTAGGTGCGAGCCACACAGCAGGCAATTGCCCACGGGCTCGGCCAAGTCCTCTTTGACAATCCCGGTGGTGGGATCGATCAGGGATTTCAGCTCCTCATCCCGCAACTTGAAATAGATGTCTCGCTTGGACTCCTTCACGAAAGTGTAAGTTTGTTGGGCCAAGAGTCTTCTCTTCTAAAGTTCAATAATATGCTGGCCAATGGCTTTTCCCGCCTGGCCCGCGTTCACGCCCGCCTCCCTGTCGCGAATGATCTCGCGTCCCATGCAGTCGAGGTTTCTGTCGGAAAGATAAAGGTTGACGGTGTCGACCAGCTCCTCATAGGTACGCGCTGACCTGACACCACCAGTCTCTATGATCCGCTTGATGTGAGGGGCGTCCACGATCTGCAGATCGGCCTGCTCCAGTTGGTTCGTGTGCGAATGCAACGCCACATTGACACTGGGCAGATCGAAGATGCTTCCCTCCAGCATCATGGTCGAGAAATAGCTGAGCATGACATCGCTATGTTTCAGAATAGAACTCACTTTAACCATTTCGGATTTGGGCATGTCAAAGGGAAGGCGCCTAGAAAGAATCTCGGGGTAATCGTAAGCCACGTGCCTGTATTTTGCCTCCACTTGGCGGTGCCGCTCGATCTCCTCGCCGAAGCGGTACTTCCCGTCCACAGTCTTGTAAGCGATGGGGTGCGGCCTGACAAGAATCTGGCAGGGACGTACGAACCGGTCTTCCTCCGCGGCTTTGGCCAACATTTCTACAATATCGGGATTCCAAGGGTATTTGTTCGGCGATTTTAGGGCGTAAAAGATGATTCTCCGTTCTGGATCCAAGCCGAACCGTTGACATAGCTTTTCTTTTGGCCAGGTATCTTGGGCCCGGAAATGGTAATCAAAGTGGGCCACACCGCCTACAAAAATATTGGCTGCATCAAAATCGTAATAGGTGATCAGTTCCCGGCGCATCGTTTCGGACCAGGCCACAGCGTGGTCGGCGTGAGCTCCCCCCATCCCCTTGCTGGAAGTGTTGTCCCAGGAGAGGATCACTGCAATGACCTTGGCTCCGTGGCTTTTCGCCTCCCGAATGAGGAAATGGTCGAACCCGAAAATGCCGAGACTTGTGATGAGCAGTTTGTCTGGGCGGTATTTCTCAAAGAGGTAGCGATGTACCGAAGGGGTAAATAGTCGGCTTTCCACGGAAATCTCCAGCCGACGCAGAAGTCTAGACCTGCGCAAGACAAAGACCAAAGCGTCGAAGGCCACATTGTGGAGCTTCCGGAAAAGCGTGCTGTTGGGCCGGTTTGTTCTCAAAATGTTGTAGCGCATGTCCACCGTGTGCGTATCGGTTGCGCCGTTGGTCGTATGCAGACGAACGTTGCGCAGAAACCGCTGCACCCGGTTCGCGTTGTATGCTTCATAAGCCTCGACCTCCATACGTTCGACCGTCACGGTTTCGTCCTCGAACTCCTTTTTGAAATAGTCTTCGTCACCGTTGGGGGACAGGATAACCAGTCGTGCTCCTGACTTCTTGAGCTCCCCGAAAATGTCTGTTCGTAGCAGATACCTGGAGGCGAATCCCTGATTAACTGCAATAAAAATTGTTTGTCTCACACTCATGCAAAACAAGCCTTCAATATCTGAGCCCTCTAGTGGAGTTTCCCCATAGACCGGGCTAGAAAGTATTTCGTCCGGCGGAACAAGTTCTTGTTGCGGTAGTTCCGCATGATGACCTCTTCAGCCGCCTGTTTGCGCGGATAGATTTCATCATCCGGCCACTTGGTGAAGTTCACGTGTACCCTGCCTACACCAAAACTCTTCTCAATAGAAGCCAAGTAGGCAGGCTCATCCGTGATCAGTCCCTGTTGAATGCAGTCGTCGTATAGCTTGGATCCCGGAATAGGGGTAATCACGTTAAACCGTCGCCCTGGATGATCTACCCTTTTGAACAAATCAATGGTTTCCTGCACAGTGGTCTCGTCCTCTCCTGGATAGCCGAAGATCAACTGGACCTTGATCGGTATCTTGATCTTGCTCGTGTAACACAGGGCAAACTCGATCTGCTCAACAGAGATCTTTTTATTCATATTATTGAGGATTTTCTGGCTTCCTGACTCGACGCCGTAGCCAAGCCCAATGCAGCCAGCGTTCTTCATCATGTCCAGAAGTTCCTTGTCGACCAGGTTGACCCTGGCCTGTCCGCCCCAAGGAATGTCGAGAGATTTCAATAATGGGGCCAGCTCCCCAAATTTGGATTTGCTGGCAAGAAAGAGCTCGTCGCCAAAGGATACCTCTTCCAGCTGAAACTCGTTCTTCAGTGCGGCGAGAATTCCATATATTTTTCTGGGCGACATGCTCCTGAAATGCCGGCTCGACTTGGAACAGAAGAAGCAGCTGTAAGGGCAGCCTCGGGACGTGATGACGGTCATCGCCCGGCTGCCGGTATTTTGTTTGCGGGCATAGGCATTGTCCTGCCTGAGATATTTCTCCATATCGAACAAGGAAAAGTCCGGCAAGGGAAGCTCGTCGAGATTGATGAATCGGTCCTGCGGCGGAGTCAAAACGATTTCTCCGTTCCGCTTGAAAGCTATGCCCCTCACTTTTCCGAGGTCATCCCACGACTCCAAGACCTCTAACCCGGAAATTTCGCCCTCGCCAACGACACACACGTCCGCATCAGTGGTCCCGAGGACCATCTTGGCTTGATATGTTGCCAACGGTCCGCCAGTGATCACTGGAACGTACCGTTGCTTGTTAATGTATTGAGCGATTAGTTTGACGGTAGGGTACTGGGTTGAAAATGCGCTGATCCCGACGATATCGAAGTCGTACTTGTCGATCTCCGGCAGAAGTTCTTCTTTGGGAAGCTGCAGGGCCTGTCCATCCAATATTTCAACATTGTATCCGGCCTTTTGGTAAGACCTCGCTAAGGTCCCCAGCCCCCAAGGGAAGTTGATAGAGGTCCTGACAACCCTTTTCTCTTTTTCGTGCATTGGTTGGATGAGCAAAATCTTCTTAAACTTCATTGTGATTTCCCCGGGTTTGAGTACGTGGGGCTTCAGAACGATGCAGCTTGCAGTAAACGTGTGCTAATTGTGCAGGGATGACAAAATAGTCCCGCAGCCATTTCGCTCCTTTTTGGACATTTCCCATCATGCAGACAGGTTTGCCGTCATCAGTGAATTCGGGAGACATGTTATGGGTGGATTGCATAGGGACTTTAGCCTGACTTTCTTAAAAAGGATTCGAAGATTAGATGAATCACAAACAGGACACAATATCCTAATTTCATCTTTTTCAATGTCGGCCTTCATATCCCCCCTATCTAGCAAGCAATGGCACGCTTTGATTTGACCTTTTCAAGCCTATGCAAAAGATAACTGGCAAGCAACTGAATGTGCTCCATACGCTTCTGCTCCCGTAATTCACCGTCGTCCTCCACACCACCCGGGTTGTAAGCTCCCTTTCGACCAAGTAGCCTGGTATAGAAGTCCACAGGTACAGACTCATTTATCACAGATCCGATATAGCACAACAAAGCTGTTTCATTGTGTTCGTGGTTCTCCAGAAGCTCGCGAATTTCAACGCCCAGTCGCTCCGGATTGTCAGCATGACGAATCATTTTGGAGGGCAGGAAGTTGAATGGAGTTCGCCCCAGGGCTACAACTGGCTTCTTCAACATTAATGCCTCAAGGCCTATGGATCCAGCAATAACAGTCACAATCCTGGCATTAGAAATAACCTCTCTGGATTTCAGTCCTGGATATGCCAACATGACATTAGGGATTGCCAACAACTTCTGATAGTAGCGGACTGGCCGCTTGCCCATCGACCATGGATGCTCCTTAACTACGAGTTTCATGCCCACAGGCAGATTGTGGCTCACGAGCCGAACGGCCTCAATCTGGTTAAGATAAGGCTTACTGTAAACAGACAGGGTCACCTCCGGTTCAGTGTGAAGTGGGAAAAACGCATACTTCAAGGATGGCAGATCCTCAGCTCTGACATAGAGTTGGCCAAGCCGCCTATCCATCATCTTTGCTCGCACTGGCCTCACGAATCTCTGAGCAACTAATGGGCCAACGTACCCTGAAACGTGGCTATCATAGCGGTACTCTCCAAAGCGATACTTATACTCTCCCACTAAGAGCCTTATCAATCCCTTCAAAGATCGCTTGAGATTACTTCCTGAATCTGCTGTGATTGGTGGTTCGTTAGAAGCTGGCACCACTCCCTCATACATGGCATGACTTCCCCGGACCTCTTCCAAATATCTGATGGCGTCTTCTTTCAGGGAACTCTCGACACCA
>SDBU01007311.1_pt1 | contig 12751 bp, 15 predicted proteins | sample 2277071 | NCBI WGS metagenome assembly SDBU01 (sample SAMN10397929, study PRJNA504765) | marine sediment metagenome | isolation source: marine sediment core GS08_GC12, 126 cmbsf | place: Arctic Ocean: Gakkel Ridge, Loki's castle | collected 2008 | reverse complement strand
GCGCACTTTCCCATCTGGAAGAACTTCGGCTAAAACGTGGTCAATGCCCACCTTTCGTGCGATCGCTTCAGCAGTGCGTTGATTGTCGCCAGTGATCATTGCTGTTTGCAGCCCCATTTTGTGTAGTTCTTGGATGGCATCCAGGGAGTCTTCTTTCAGCGTGTCGGCCACCGCGATCACGCCAACCATTTCGTTGCCACGGGCCACCAACATGGCGGTCTTGGCATCGTCTTCCAACCGCATCATTGATGATTCGAGTAGAGTTGGATCGAGCCCGTTCTCACGCATGAGTAGGCGCGATCCCACTAACACACGTTGTTGGCCAACGGTTGCCGAAACACCCTTTCCGCGGATCGCTTTGAACCCTTTCGGATCCTGAAGTGAAAGTCCCTCAGCCTGGGCGCGTTGGACGATGGATCGGCCCAGCGGATGTTCACTTCCCTGTTCGACTGTGGCTGCCAGCTCGAGCACCTCAGCGGTTGAATGCCCATCCGTGCCTATGATATCGGTCACATCAGGACGACCCTTGGTGAGAGTGCCGGTCTTGTCAAAAACTGCCACCTCAACATCCTTCAAAGTCTGGATGGCTTCACCCGTTCTGATCAAAATGCCGTTCTCGGCTCCCATCCCACTTCCCACCATTAGCGCTGTCGGTGTGGCGAGGCCCAAAGCGCAGGGACAGGCGATCACCAATACTGCAACGGTCGATACGATCGCCAACGTGATCACACCGAGATTTGGATCGACCCAGGGCAAGAAGGAACCGAGGTCCACTAAGCTTTCCATTGGGCCAGAGACCAGGATCCAGGCCAGGAAGGTTAATACGGCAATGCCAATAACAATCGGGACAAAAATCCCCGTGACCTTGTCAGCAAATTCTTGAATGGGAACCTTCGATCCCTGGCATTCCTCCACCAACTTGATGACTTGAGAAAGAAAGGTGTCTTTTCCAATCTTGGTGGCCCGGATTTTCAGCAAACCCTCTTGATTGACCGTTGCACCGATGACTTCATCGTCGGGTTGTTTATTGATGGGCATGGATTCACCTGTAGCCATCGACTCATCGACTGCGCTTTCTCCTTCGATCACCATCCCATCCGTGGGGATCTTCTCACCAGGTCGAACGATCATGATGTCATCGACCTGCACCTCATCAATCGGAACTTCAACCTCTGCTCCCTCACGCAGAATGGTGGCAGTCTTGGCGCCTAACTCCAACAGCTTGCGGATGGCTTGAGAGGCTCGACCCTTAGCCGTTTCCTCGATATATCGTCCCGTGAGGTGAAAGGCCATGATCATTGCCGCAACACCTGCGTAATTGGCCACTGGGAAGAAGAAGTGGGCTGGTCCAGTGAGGAGCGATACCCCAGTACCCAGCGCGATCAACGTATCCATGTTTGCGTAGCCATGCCGTACTGCAGTAAAAGCACTTTTGTAGGTTTGGCGCCCGACCCAGAACAGCACAGGGAGCCCAAGAAGGATTAGACCCAGGTTGAAAATGGTGGCATTAGGCCAGACGATGCCAAATAACATCTCGGCCAACATCCACAGCGTGATGGGAACCGTGAACCCCCAAGCTACTCGCATGCGGAAACGCGAATCTTCCATCTTGCGTTCTACTTCATCTTGTTCATCAGCTTCCTTTTCCGCAGCTGTCCCTAGCACCTCATAACCGGTCTTAGCGACAGCTTGTTTAAAGTCATGGATGGAAGCTGCACCGGGAATGAAAGAGATATTCGCTTTCTCCGTCGCTAAGTTGACGTTTACGCCAACAACCCCGGGCACATCGCTCAATGCGCCCTCGACGTGCGCAGCACAGGAAGCGCAGGTCATGCCGCCAATGGGCAGTGCGACTTTCTCGAATGGAACCTCATATCCAGCACTGGCCACCGCCTCTACTAGCGTATCTAGGGGGAGATCCCCATTTGTAAAAGTCACATTCGCCCGTTCCGTGGCAAGGTTGACGTTGACACTCGAAACTCCCTCCACCTTGCTCAATGCCCGTTCCACATTGGAACTACACGATGCGCAGGTCATCCCTTGCACCGGTAAGACTATGTTTTTTGTGCTCATAACGACAATCTCCTTATCCTTCACAAATTTCTGAGAGGTAGATCGTGAAGCGCTTCAGGACAAAGCATCAACTCCTGATTGCCTTCGCACTCAGCCCCTCCTTGCTCCAATCAGAATTTCGCTCAAGTCCGTGAGCATTTTCTTTAATTCTCTCGACTCATCATCCTGGAGTGTTTTTGGTACACACATGCTAAGGTGATCGTGAACTAGGATTTGCCCCACCTTATCCAGAGCGCCCTGAACTGCCATGACCTGTCTGAGAACCGAAGGGCAGGACTCACCCTCCTCGATCATACGAGCTACACCACGCACGTGTCCCTCTACGCAGCGTAAGCGTCGCAGGATTTTTATTTGGTTGTCACGCTCCAACAATTCATCCATCGATGTCATTTCAAGCATCTTCTCAATTGAATGGTCCCCACCCACTGGGTTGCATTCCACACTCATCCTATGTTTTTTTCCTGCGTAAGGGAACGTGGACTTGGCCCTTGTGAGAATAGGCATTTTGCCCCATCTGGCTCAAGCGAAATTAATGCACCCACAATCCCCCCGTGGGGGGTTTAGTTGTCCAACGAACGTATGCCAATGAGCGTGGGTCTGGGAATTCTCTAAAAGTTGGAAATCGAGGGATTGCAGTTATTCGGCGACGATCAGGAGGTCAGGGGAAGAGCCATGATATAAAACTTTCTAAGTTCAGGACCGAGTAAATTTGGAAAGATGCCACCAGGATCAGCAGTACCCCCGAGGCGCGTTTTATTACCGGGGAAACTACCTTGATCCGCTTAAGTAGGTTTTGCCTTGATGCGGCTACAATCAAGGATACGACAAACATCAACATCCCCATTGTGAGGGAGAAAATAACAAAAGAGATGGCTGCGCTACGAAAACCTCCAGCGCTGAGCGCCATTGCAGTCAAACCTGCCAAGATCGGCCCGGTGCATCCTATGCCTGCTGCGGTGTAGCCTAATCCATAAAGATAAAGCGTGCGTGCGGGCCCTAGCCTGCCTGCTCGTTGTGGTCTGGTTCGATAGATGAAAGGGTCCACAAAACGAGGTTTGAGATTCCATCCCCTCAACTGTCCAAAGCCAAGGAGCAACAAGAGCACACCGAGGCCGAAACGGAACGTAATGACTCCCGCGTTCGGCGTTCCGTCAGTGATCGACAGCCCTTGGGCTACACCTGCGCTCAAAACCGCAATAATCGCCCCAAGGCCCAGGTCGAATGAAATGACTCCACTTGCAGCTGATAACCCAAGCCGAAGTGCCTGTCGAGGTCCATCTTGTTTTGGTTGCTCTTCCAGATTAAGGTTTTGGTAGAAAGAGAAGTAGCTCGGAAGAAGTGGGAATGCGCAGGGAGAGAAGAAGCTGGCAACTCCCGCTCCAAGTGCTACCAGATAAAGGTTGAGCCTCTGCAGGGCGGGTGCACTGACGAAGTTCCGAAAGTTTAGATAGCCAGCCCCGGTGATCGCCAGGAACAAACCCAGAATGACGACGAAGCGCAGCCAATCTCGAGCGGAAGGGTTAACTGCTGCCTGGATAGGGTAATTCTTCAAAACAATTCCACCTTATACCCGATCCACTCCAGTTCACTCCGAATTTTTTCTTGATCGATCTCGTCTCCGTCCAATTCTATTAGGATGGTTTGCGCTTGATGATCCGCCCCGACCGTCTTCACTCCTGAAAGCTGGGAAAGAGTATATTGAACCGTGCTCTCACAACCCTTGCAGTGCATTCGTTGTTCACCAATAACGCGGTACCTGATTTTCTTCATTCCTTCCATCTACCACCTCAGCGACACTATTTAGTTCTTATGATTAAGACACCTACGTTTAATTGTATCTTACCCGTTGTCAAAATCAGCCCCCTGCAGTAGGGATTCCCATGCCGCGAACATTGCCTTTTGGCACCAGACTCAGATCGATGACGCTTTGCTCCTGGACAGCTCAGATCAAGCTCGGAAAGAGTCCATACCGATATGACTTCGATCGTTTATTAATTCATAACATCGCCAAACAAGGTAAATTCGATTTAGTGACTCTGGGCGAGTTCGAGCATTAGGGCAATTCTTCAGTTTCACCCGTGGGCTCAAAGATCGAAAGAAGGGGTTCCTCGAGGTGCCGAACGAGCCAATCGGGATCACGGAGTTCGAATTCGGACAGTTCTTTGGGCGCTCCACCGATGATCTCTTCTCGATGACAAGCATTGCATCCCTGCGTTGGAACTTGGTAGCCCATAACAGACATTTGTCCAAATAACCAAATGACTCCTAAAATACCGAACATGGCTAGCGCTAGACGGAGGAATTTTGACACTGGTTCTTTCACAATTTTTGGTGTGAAGGCGATGAATACAATAAGGGCAATGGGGATTAACAGTGCACCAACGATCCGGCTCGAACCTTGAAAGAACCAGAAGGGGATGAAGTAGAACATTAAAAGCCAGTCGGGATGGGGGAATGCAGAACGATCCGTCGGACCGGTGAGTGTTTCATGCGGTGTAATTGCGGAGATCGCTACAACCAGGATTAGCAGCGCAAGCCCGGGAGTCAGCTTCATCCATTGTTTCATTGGCAATCGCGCTTTCAACGTTTGCCAAGTCAATGATTTCTCTGCCAACCCTTGTCTCCAACTGACGAGCAGGTGGGTCACAATGAGAGAAAATAGTACAAATGGGAGGAACCAGACATGCAGTGCGTAACCTCTGTGCAAGGGTACAACATCCAGTTCAGTTCCCCCTAGGATGATTGTAACGAGTATAGGCCCCAGGATCGCCACAGATGACAAATTGCTGATTACTAGATTCATTAATGCAAAGGCTTTAACGTCCCATCGTAGGATATAACCAGTTCCCCCCATTATGAGCAGGATGACCAGAAGGAGTAACCCTATCCACCAATTTAGATCGCGGGGGTAACGATACGCGAGTTGAAGCCAGATCCGCAATGCGTGTAGTACGACGATAACCACAAGAAATAGGGCGGACCATCTGTGGGTGTTATGGATTAACCAGCCCAATGGTCTTTCAGAGTGTAAGAACGCCAAGCTGGCGGCAGCACGCTCGGCCGTTGGCTCGTAGAAGAGTGTGAGAGCCACACCGCTCAAGCCTAGCAAACCGACCAGGATGAGTGTGATCCTTCCTAAACTGAAGGGAGGTGCATCCAAGATTGATATGTGATCCGCTGGAAGGCTATCGGATAGAGATCTCCACAATGGGCTGAACCCTATCCGATCGTCTACATTCTGAAGGAATTTTCTAATCATTCCCTGGTTTCTTGTTCAATTAAAAAATCGAAGGCCAGCGAAATACAGCCGACCTTCGATTTTTTTCATACTTACTGTGCTCCGGATTCTATTCGGACAAAAAAGTGCGCAAGAAGTTGACCACATGCCAACGCTCATCCTCATCCAATACATCCTCCCATGCAGGCATTAGAGATCTAGGTTCACTATGACTGATGATGTAGAAAAGGGCCCCATCTGTCAAGCCTTGGACATGGTCTTCGTGCAGGTCAGCGGGAGCGGTTGCTAAACCGGAAGCGGCGGGTCCGTCACCTTCTCCACTTTCCCCGTGGCAGAGGGCACAATTGTTAGCATACAATTCCTCGCCGATCGCTAAGCTTTCCTCCGAGGTTGAAATTGGGTTGGGAACTCCCGCAGCATCCTCGGGCACTTCGTGCCCCCCTTCTTCATGCTCCTCCGGAGGATGTTCGTCCTCGCCTTCATCCTCATGATCAGCATCATCTTCGTGATCATCTTCAATTTGTTCTACTGATTCTGTTGGCGTAGTTTGGGAACTAGCACAAGCAGATAGTACTATCCCGGCAATGACAAGAATGGATAAGATGGCCATTAGCCTTGAAACTCTAAACAGCATTTAACTCCTCCGTATATCGGCAATTCAGATTATTTGTAGAAACTAAGGTCGAAATATATTATATCCAGAAAATTGGTGGATTGGATTCCACTTTATTCGTAGTTTTTAGCAAGAACTTGCAATAAAATTAATCAAATCTAGTCGTCAACTTGCTGTTACGTTGAAACTTTTCACTCGTTATGTTTTAGTTCTTTGGAGCTGAGTCAAATAAGAGCGTCCAAAGGTATTGGACCACACCGTCAACCTCATGCTCAGTGAGGATTGTACCCCAGTACGGCATCCCCGTTCCCATCCCACCCCTCAGGATTTTCCCTTCTAGTAGGACGGTATTGGCAGTTGCCATCCGCGCCAGATCTGTGAAATCAGCCACGTGCGGACCTTCGAAGTGTCTTGCCATCACCCCATCGCCCTTGCCTGAGGCGCCATGGCACGCGGCACAATTGGAATCGTAAATTTGTTTGGCACTGTCAAGGGAGCTTTCGTCATTCGCTTCGACCCAAAGAGCAGCCAGGAGGTCCCAGCGCTCCTCGTCCGTGAGATCCTGTGTAGCCGGGTCTGACTTCATGCGTTCGAAGGCGTAGAGGGGAGTGGTCAGATCTGGATCAACTGCATCCACCCAGGGTTTAGAGGTTTCAACACCTAAAGAGCTGCCACGTTCAGCGGAAGGGCGAACGCCTCGAAGTTCATCCAGGATCTCTCGATTGTCGATATCAACATCAAGGGTAAGATATCGTGGGGGTGGGGCGGGTGTTGGTGTGGGAGAAGATCCGGTGGGATCACTGACTTTGATTGTGCCCGTCATGCGCCAGTGGTTGGGGCCGCACCAGCGCGTGCAGTAGAAAGTGTATTCACCGGGCTGCTCGGGGATCCAACTGAACTCTGACCACTCGCCTGGGTTTATATCTACCGCTGGATGATCGACGCGGCCGATGGCAAATCCGTGCACCACATCTTCACTACTTAACCGAATCGTGAGCGGTTCGCCAACTGGTACTGTAAGATTCTCAAGGGACCATCCCCCGTTCTCAGCCATCCGAGCGATCAGCTCAAAATCAAATCCGGATGAGACTGAAATCTGACTCCAATACAACAAACCGGGGATGGCAAAGACAAGCAGTACTAGGATAAGTGCCGCAGTTCTGTTCATACGAAAACCCACAACAGTAAGCCTGCGACGCCGGCATTCACAAGCAAGGTTGGCAGCATGCCGAACAGGGATCTTGATGAGAGGCTCGCGTTGCCCTTGTTACTTTCTACTGTGAGGCGGGTCGCCCAGGTGAGCGCTCCAAAAATAGCCAGCATTTGGAGCGTTGGGATCCAACCGGAAATTAAAGGTTTCCAGGTTAGGGTAGCCGTTCCGAGCAAATTCCAGCCCCAACCCAGTGGGTCAGACAGCGAGGCAAGGATATAGTTGCCGTTGATCAAAAATAAAGACAAACTAAAGGCAAACCAGGCTCCCAACCCAAGAGGCACGAGCCCGACGGTGCTTTGCAGGAATCGTTTGCGCAATGGGATCGAACGATCGAGGGAGAGGATGTGACTCGCTCTGGATCCCAGGAGATAGAAGGTCGGCAGCCCTACGAGCGCTAACAAGAGCAGGGCCCCTGCATAGGCTAACCAAGGAAGTGATCCAACGTTGAAGGCTGCCAATTTTAATTCGCCCCAAGGTCCCAGCAGGACGGTGGAATAGAGTAAGGCAGCCGCGAGCATAATGAAGCCTTTGAACGCCTCATCCATGCGAAGGGGAGCACGCTGGGTTTTTGGGGCTAGGTCAATTCCTGGCTTTTGGAGCACAACGGATACATTATCCAATGGGCACGTGCGCAAACATTCCATGCACAACCCACATTCTGTATTGCGATCCAATGTGCCAGGATAGGTCATCCAGGGACAGCCGTGGCCGTTTTCATTTCCATGGTAGCAATCTTTTGTGGGGTGTGTCTTACATATCTCTGGATCCTTCACGCGCAGTGCCAGGGGGGATAAGAGCGAATAGATGCCGATAAAGCCTCCCACCGGGCAGAGATAGCGGCAGAAGCTGCGCCGTTCGAACACTGCACTGACGCCCCAGGCGAGTACCAGCAAACCCAGCAAGACCACAGCGCTCACGCGCGGCGTGGTGAGGATCACGGTGCTGAAGAGCGCCAGGCTCAAAAAGCCGAAGTTTTGTAGCCAGAGGTTGCGAAAGCGGCGCGGCCAGCGACGTCCTAATCCGCGTGGATGGCGTCCATCCCTTTGGAGAACCCCTCCACGCTGCAGCCATTCCCCCGGGGCAGGGATCGGGCACACGCTGCACCAAAGCCGGCCGCCAAAAGGGACCAGGAATAAGATCAATACCCCCCACCAGGCGATCCATATTAGCGTAATTGCAATATTGCGACTGCCGACTTCGGTGCCTAAAAAGCCTGCCGCAATAGAATAGATGAATACGGCCAGGAAGCCTGCCATGATCAACCACTGGGGCCAACGGTTGACCAGAAGCCGGCGCAGCCAGGGAATGGCGGTGAGTTCGATTCCTTTTTCGTATCGTTTAGTGTTCATTTCGCCATGCCAATGCAATTCCGAAGAGGAGTGCAGAGAGGCTTCCTCCAACGATGCGCCGTACCTTCGGATTGGGTTCTACTTTCAGCTGACCGATCATGAAGGGGTGTAAGGGGCCGCAGGTGACTGAACAACGAAATCGAAAGGTTCCCGGTTTATCTGCGATAAAAGACAGGCGAGCCGTTTTACCTGGATCCGTAACAACATCAAGATCGTATCCGTCTAGGTAGATGCCGTGGACGACATCAGAGGAGCTGAGCTCCAGGACAACGCGTTGGCCGAGAGAAACGTCGATCACATTGGGCTCATAGGCGTATTGGGAGGCCTCTATCGCTACGGTCACTTCGTTATCAATCGCTTCAGCTGGGGTGGGGAGGAGAGCGATCGCAGCCGCAATGAGTGCGCCCAGCGCCAGTAAGTTGGCTGCTCGAGATTTCATGGCATGTTGGAAGGACCAAAGGGGCTGTATTTGCGGTCGATGGTTGTCTTCATCTCCTCTACCGAAATTCCTTTCGTTTGCATCTGCATCACGTCACGCGTGATGTCCACACAAATGCCTCAGCCCAAGGCGTGGTAATCGAATTTCACACTCCCATCAGGCTGAATAGCGCCGGTATAACAAGCGTAATTGGAGGTGTGACCGACTCCACCGCATCCGCAGTAGCATGGGATCTGCTGCAACAGGTCTGGATTTGCGAGGGCAAAGCGGTAAGAATCCTGAACGCGGATAGGCGCTTGTTGAACCTGCGGAGAGAGCTGCGAAATTGGCGCCATCTCCAGAGCTTGTTCCTGTGCGCCATTACATGCTGCGAGAAGGATCACTCCCATGATTATTAATATCACGAACTTCAGTCGGTTCACTGGTTCTCCAATTTGATTTAACCTTTCTCCACTATCTGAGCGAGTGATCATTTCCTGAGCTCCTCAGGGCAAGGTTTCTAGAAAATGTAGTAAGTCTGTCAGATCATCGTCGCTCATCCGCCATCGTGGCATATCGCTAGATAGCGTGTGCCCACCGGGCTCAATTCCTTCACGTACGGCTCGGAAAAAATCATCCTGGTCGTAGGCAGCTTCACCATGGTCTTCCCCGCCATCATCGTCATGGTCGCCGTGTTCACCGCTGCTTAAGGCGCTCCAGCGGATGTCGGGCGCATCCATAACCTGCATGTGCATGGTATGAAGGCCACCGCGCCCATCGGCACCATGGCAGGATGCGCAGGTGAGGGAGCTGGTCATCATCATCCCGCCGGAAGGAGACCCTCCGGAGTAACGAATGCGCTCACCCATTTCGTTGCGAGCGGTGAAGTAAATGCGTGCTCCATTGGAATCAAAATTGGAGAATCGTGAATTTGGGAAGAACCCAGTCCCACCCGTGATGCCGCAGGCGGATAAAAGCAGTGCAAGCGGCATACCCAGGGGTATGGCAAAGCGCCTGGAATTCGAATACCCGGTCATGATTCCGCGGCCACCACTTCGGCTGTGAAACGAAATTCCAGCTCTGGTTCATCGCTATCGTTGGAGGTGATGAATACTTGGCGCATCACGGGACCGTTCGCTTCTGGGCCATGGGCGCCCGAGTCAAATTGAACCAGAAGGACACCACTCTCTCCGGGAGGGATCGTCAGTGGTGAAACTTCTGCAGTGGTGCAACCACATGAGGTGGTCACGGATTGGATCACCAAGTCACATGAGCCGGTGTTGCGTAGAGTAATTTCTATTGTGCGCACTTCTCCATTAACCACTTGCCCCAGATCGAGAGTCGTTTGATCCAGCACTAGCTCTGCAGTTCCAGAGGAACAGGCAACCAAAAGCAATGCGATCGTGCTGAGAACCAAAAAAGAACCTTTCAAATTGCACCATCCTTTGTCGTTGCCCCTACTCGGGCAACGATCATCTTAAAAATACCTCCCAATCCTAGATCTTCGACATGGGATAACTCCAACCCGGCGTCACGGACGTTTCCAACTGTGTCACGGTTGATGTTTGGCCCCATAGTTCGTACGATGATAGGATTGATCAAATCCATCAGTGTTCCAATGAGAGCATTTTCTGCACGAACATGCTCCATCAAAAAAATCCATCCACCAGGTTTGACCACGCGTAAAAGCTCACTCAACCCAAGTGTCGGATTTGGCACGGAACAAAAAACGAATGTCGCTGCGGCGAGGTTGAAAGTGTTGTCAGTAAAATCTAAGGCCTGCGCGTCGCCCAATTTCAAATCGACCTCGAGTTGGAGGTCTTGAGCTCGGGCTTCGGCTCTTCGCAGCATTCCAGGAGTAAGATCAACCGCAGTGATCTCTGCATCTTGTGGCCAAAAGGGCATGTTTTTACCTGTTCCTACGCCCACTTCAAGCAACCTGCCACTTGGAGGTAACCTCCCCTCGATTTCATGCCAGAATTCGGCTCGCCAGGTTTTGTAACGCCGCTCGGGCAGGATTTCTAATAAATCGTAGACCGGCGCGATGCGCGCATAGGTGGATTTCGTCGATTCGGTTGCTCTTTGGTCAAATCTCCTCTTAGTCTGGTTCATACCTTTGCCTGCTTACTCGTATTCCTCTGCTAGTAATTCCAGGATCCGATCCTCGAGTTCTGGTGGGTAGAGCGGTCCGATTTTCGGACTCCTCAGGGTTCCATCCTTGGCGACGAAAAAGGTCTCAGGGACGCCTTGAATGCGGTACGCTTGTGATATCTTAGTACCTAAATCAGGACCATTGGGATAAGTGATCTCAAATTCCTCGATATAAGCAAGGGCTTCAGTTTCGGTATCGACATAATCTACGCCCAAGAACATGACTCCCTGATCCTTATATTTTCGCCACATTTCCTCCAGGTAAGGCGCTTCATCCTTGCAAGGAGGACACCAGGAAGCCCAGAAGTTGATCACTACAACCTTACCTTTCAATTCACTAAGTGTGATCCTTTGGCCATCAAACATGTTCAATGTGAAATCCGGTGCCGTACCTGAGGATCGTGGCCCTGCTTGTACCCGGAGCAACCCCGCGCCCATGATGCCGAGCAGCCCGAATACCAAACCATAGGTGACAATCTTCCCCCAAGCAAACCTGGGATGGGGCGGATCCGTGGCTCTCAGTTCAGCTTCCTTGGGCTTCTCTACGACGTCCATACTTGCTACCGCACGCTCGCTTGGATCCAGATTTCGGTTGAGGAGCGCTTCGGATCATTGTTCTCAATAATTACTCCTCGTCGAACGGTTTGCCCACTTACATCATGGAAACCGGCATCCAGGACGATTGTCACGATCGACACCATTCCAGGAGGGATTACGGCCGAGGTGAAATCAGCGGTCGTACACCCACAGGTGGTATATGCGCGGCTTATGGTCAGGGGCGCATCACCGGTGTTGGCGATTACAATTTCACGTGTAACAATATCCGTGGGTCCTATGCTTCCGAAATCATAATAACGCTCGCTGACTTCAATCTGAGGTTGTGGATCGCCCTTAGGGAGAAAAGAGATTGGAGGGCCATCCCCCATTTCATGTACAGCGTGTAAAGGGAGGTCGTAGGCAATATCTTCAGGATCGTAGTCGATTTCAACGCCTTGCTGTCCATTCCACCAGGTCCAGCCGGCCAATGCAACCAATAGAAATCCACCAAGAAATAACCCCCCGACCCTCAAATTCTTGATTCGCACTTCTTGGCGTCGTTTCTCGATGCGTCTCCTGCGGATTTCTTTTTTCCTTACCATGTTTTAACCTCCACAATCCTACCGGTGCGAAATACAAAAACCACCCCTCAAATCTTGGGTAGCTTTCCATCTATGGGCAGGTTTGTGCATTTCATTACAAACATAGCAGTGGGGGAGTAGGCCACCTAGCGCCAAATGGCCTGCCTGACAATGAGAATCTTGCGGAGGTGACTGCGATTGACCTTTTTTCAGTCGGGTCATTAATAAAAAAAATACCAATGATTTTCACATAGTCGAAACGATTGAGATTTGGTGTATCCGGGTGGTTGATAGTTTGAACGTCAAAAACTCCAATTTGATTGGCCGAGTTTCCAGGATATGTTGTCGAAGGTCTAATTCTGTTGATTTCCCCGTCTTTGCTCTCAAGGACAGCACAGATTTTTGTGTAATCTGTCACTTTTGAAGATAATATAGCTGTGGCAATCACTTGGATCATCATAGAGAAACAATCAATTGCCAGAAAAAGGTTTCTCCAATCTTCTCCGCGGATCTCGTCGCAATTGGAAAACGTGACAAAAAACGAATTATTATCATCATGTAATCGCGAACAGGAAAAC
>SDBU01007310.1_pt1 | contig 12751 bp, 9 predicted proteins | sample 2277071 | NCBI WGS metagenome assembly SDBU01 (sample SAMN10397929, study PRJNA504765) | marine sediment metagenome | isolation source: marine sediment core GS08_GC12, 126 cmbsf | place: Arctic Ocean: Gakkel Ridge, Loki's castle | collected 2008 | reverse complement strand
CTGCAGGCCCGTCTGCCGCCTCCTGAGCCGCCTTCTCTTCCCCATGTTGGTCAGCCACCCCATCGGGAAGACGCTCAAGCTGCGACGCCGCTCGTCCAGGGTCTGGATCTCGTCATTCAGTGCCGCGATCTGGCCCTTGACCTTCTCCTCCTGGCGATCCAGTTGAGGATTCGCGGTGCGCAAAGCATCGATCTCGCCCTGGGCTTGCATCAGCAACGCATCCGATTGCACTCGCAACTCGCCGACCTCCTCCGTCAGCGACTCGACTTCCTCTCGGAGCTTGCGCCGCGCTTCTTCTCGTTTCGCCGCTACGAGGTCAGCCACTGCAGAGGGAAGTTGGTCCGGTTCTTTCTTCAGCAGCAAGATGCAGACGCCCATCTGCTCTTTCCAGCGCTCCAGCTCCTGGGCATGCAGATCGTTGAACTGGTACTGGATCTCCTCGATCTCGTCGAACACCGCCTTCATCCGCCGGCGGTTCTCCGACACGTAGCTGTGAAACTTGCCCAGGCGAAGTTCCGTACCCTTAGCCATGCTCACTCCTTTGCTGTCCCCTCTCTTGCAGGCCTCGCAGGCCCACTCCTCGCGTGTGCGACCATAGGCGTCGCTTGAGGTCCCAGATCACGCGCGCGCCCGCCGGCGCTCCAGGCGCCACGCTTTCCAGTTCATCAAATCCCCCCCGCTCATCCCAGTACAGAGGACAAGCTCCACAGCAGATGTGTCGTAACTCGCAGCCATGGCACACCGGCGGCACGAATTCCTTGCGCCGCCAATAGCGGGCCGTGCGAGTGTACCAGACCTTGGAAAAGGAGTGTTCGAGGAGACTCCCAATGCCTTGCTCAAAACTCGAGCAGGGTATCAGTTCCCCAGAAGGGTTCACGGAGAGAAGGCCATCCACACACGCGCACGATTTCGACCCCAACCCGGCCTCAATAGGGTTGAACAGGCAGTAACGCACCGGTGAATACCACACCAGCCGGGTTCCTTTCTCTTCCGCCCTGCGCTGCACACTGCGCACGATGTCTCCGATCTCGCTATAGGAGACGTCATCCTCATCATGCCGCAGAGCAGTTCCCGTCCGGATGACCATGTTCATGGAGAAGTACTCGGACCCTAGCTCATCGGCGATGTAGTCCACCAGTTCCAGCAGGTGGTCCCGATTCCCCCCACAGATGGTGGTATTGGTGTGCACGTAGATGCCAGCCTCGCGCAGCACGTGGACGGCCCTGGACGAGCGCTCGAACGCTCCAGGATGCTTCACCACGGCATCGTGCACCGCCGCGCAGCCCCCTTCCAGGCTCACCTGGGCCGAATCCAGGCCAGCATCCACCAGGTGAGACACATACTGAGAGTCGGCGCAGCGGATCCCATTGGTGATCAAGTTGACGCGCATGCCCTTGGCCTTGGCGTAGGCGACTAGCTCGGGCAGGTCCTTCCGCAGGGTCGGCTCGCCGCCCGTAAAAGAGACGGTGGGGCAGTGGGCCTCGTCGAAGATCCGATCTATGATCACCCGCACCTGCGCGGTGGACATCTCGGGCACCTCGCGCCCGCGCTCCGGCGAGTCCGCGTAGCAGAATGTGCAGCGGTTCTGGCAGTGGTAGGTCAGGGCAATCTCGGAGAGCACGGGGAGCTCCCGATGGTGACTCCCGAAGGGTGTGGACTTGATCGAGGGCGCGCCGCAGACGTTGTCTTTCAGCAAGGCTGCGACGCTGAGCAGAAGATCACGCAGATCGGCCTCAACGCGAGCCTCCGCGACATCATACTTGGCTGCCACTTCTCGTATTGCCGCCCCTGCGTCCGGCACCCCATTCCCGTTGTAGAGCCGCTGCAGCAACTCAACGGCTACCTGGTTCAGGTGATGCATGCGATTGGGACGCATGATGAGCAGCCCGTCCTCGGGCCGAATGTAGATGTATTCCCTGGTCGAAGTCACCAGATCATTCGCGAATTTCTGTACGTCTATTGTATGCTTCTGCAAGTCAGTCTTCACCCATATGTCAGCGGTCAGCCGTCAAGCGTTAGCTTCTCGGTGAACAACGTAACCATGCGCTCTAACCCCATCGGCTCTCCCGCGAACGACCGTTTGTCGTTGGATCTGTGGCCGAAAGCTGAAGGCTGACTGCTGATTGCTCACTGCGGCCTGATAGAGAGCACTCGCCACAAGCAGAATCCCAAGCACAACCCGTGAACACCACCGACGCACGCGCCTAGAAACTACTCACACAGGCCGAATGACAGGCGCTGTGGCAAGCACTGTGGCAGACGCAGGCGGAATGGCAAGCCGAGTGACAGGCATCGTGAACACAGGCCGAATGACAGGCGTCGTGGACGCAGGCTGAATGACAAGCGCTATGACAGGCTGCGTGGCAGGCATCGTAGCCTGCTTGTCCCGCAGCAGCTCCCGTTCCGGTCAGCCGCGCGATGCCGGCTTCCACAGATCCCACCACATCGGTCATCGCTGCCTCAACCCCCTGGGTCAGTTCCGTGGCGAAGCGCTCAATGGGCGTGACGACCTGTTGCGCCGCCTCCATCACGGGTCTCAGGGCGTCGCCCAGTCCTTGCCCCGCCGGAGCTGTCTGTGGACGATAGCGGTCGCTGATGATTATCCAGGGAAGATAGGGCCTGTCGTAGACTCGCCCCAGGGGTCTGCCGAGCTCTCGGTCCCGTTCGAACGCTCCCCAGGCGGTTTCTATCCTGTGCGTGTAGGTCTCGCGGGTTGCCTGGGGGTCCGCATTCCACATCTTTGGTTGCACGGCCTTCGCCACTGCCTCCAGTATCCGAGGGATCTGGGCCTTGTCTATGGTCCCATCCTCCAGGATGGCCCTGACCAAGGCCGTTTCGTACCCGTTCATCGACAAGCCAGGATTGGTGACCTCCAATTGCAGTGGAACCCGATTGATGATGGTCAGGACTCCTCGCTGCTCCAGGGACATGATGATCAGGGCTACGGTTCTGGCAGAATTGCCCAGATAGAAAGCCGCCTCGATGGCATTGAGGTCCGGCACAACGCCGGCCATCTCCAAGGTCTCGCTCTCTATCTCGGGAGGCTCATACTCGGGCTTCCTCTTCTTTCGGCTACGCACTGCCAGCACCACCACGATAATGACCACCGTGGCGACCATGAAGCCCAGTACGCAGATGAGCATCGTTCCCGCTGGCCCTATGCCCCCGGCGACCGGCTGGGGTTCGGATGTCGGCGTGTATATGGGGATGGGGGTGTCCTTGGCTACAGTGATGAAAGCGCCGGGCAGATAGAACTTGGGCACGATGTGATACTGCCGCGCGAGGTTGTTCTCCTCGATGTAGATAGACAGCCACGTCTTTCCCGTGGGCTCATCGGGAGTGGGGAAATAGATCCAGCGATCATACTGCCCGGTATCCTCAACCAACAGGCCGGTGGCGTCCACCACTTCGTCCGTTACCTGCTCCGGTTCGGTTATGCCCGCAGGGATTTCCACCGGAAGCACGTACTGGAGCTCCAGCTTCTCGATGGGCAGGTCCCACTGAAACGGCGCCCATCCGATGGTGCTGTACTCCCGGTCCTCGACTCTGGTGGTGTCGAAGACAGAGCGGTCCACCGTGTAGCGTACCTCGACGGTATACTGCTCTCCGGCTTTTGTAGGTCGCTCGAAGTCAAGGCGGTAGTGCTTGGCCCGCTCACCGGGGGCCAGGGTGACGACGAAGGGCCCATCAGGGCCAAGCCCCTGGGACGTGACGATAGTGTGAGGAGTATCGAAAGGTCCGATGTTGCTGATCTTGTCTCGACCTTCGTTTTCGGTGAAGGTCAGGCTGTACTTGACATCCAGGCGGCCATCGTTCAGCACCACGACGTAGACCCTGACCAGGTTCAACGTCACCGGATCCGCCGCCCGAACTGACACTGCTCCGGCCCACAACACACCCACCAGCAGGGCCAGCAACACGATCACGCGTCTTTTGATCATCATCGCCACTACCTCCCAAAGCGGGACGAGACCCCCTCCATCAACACAGCTATCACAAAACGGGGCAGCGCCAACATTCGTCTCCAGCGCCAGGGCTCACGATAGAGCCGATGCAACCATTCCAGGCCCACTCGCCGGATCCAGCGGGGAGCACGCACGGCGCGGCCGGAGATGAAATCGAGACTCCCACCCACTCCCATGGCCACTGTTGCTCCCAGAGCATCCAGATTGCGGTGGATCCACTTCTCCTGTTTCGGCGCGCCATAGGCAACCAACACGAAATCCGGCCGCGCCTCGCGGATGCGCTTCAGGATCTCTGGCTCGTCTTCCTCGTCAGGCGAGCCCGCGTACGTGTCCACGATCTGCAGACCCGGGTAGCAAACGCAGAGGCACCGGGCAGCTTCCTCAGCCACTCCTGGGGCCGCCCCCAGAAGAAAGAGTCGATAGCCCTTGCCGGCGGACAGGGCCGCCAACCGTTTCACGGTATCCACGCCGGCAACTCGCTGGCGCAGAGGCTGCCCCAGAATGCGGCTCCCCCACAACAACCCCATCCCATCAGGGAGGGCCAGAGAAGCCTGATTCAGTATCGCTTTGAAGCTCCAATCATCCTGCGCGGCGATGATGAATTCCGGGTTCACGGTAACGACCTGATGCGTCTCACTGTCGCCCACGAAACCCTCCATGATATCGAGAGCTTCATCGTAAGTCACGTCATGCACGCGCACTCCCAGGATGTGGATAGCCCGGGGATGTACTCGCTCGTTCAATTGCTACCCTCGCGTACCAGGCTTCTCGTCTCCAGTCCAATCGCGGCTACTTTGCCAGCATCCCGTTACCACGGGTACGGGAGGCCACTCAGCACGCTATGAGGTGCCAACCGACTCCAAGACGTCCAACATCTCCCGCGCGCAGCGCTCCCACGAGAAACGCGCCGCCTGCGCGAAGCCGCGTTGACGTAGCTCGCGCCGCAGTGTTTCATCGGTGGCGATCTGCCGCATGGCCTCGGCCAATCCCGGGACATCCAGTGGGTCCACCAGCAAAGCTGCATCGCCCACTACCTCGGGCAAGGCCGAGACATTGGAGCACACGACCGGCGTGCCACAGGCCATGGCCTCCCAGGCAGGCAGACCGAAGCCTTCGTACAGGCTGGGAAACACGAAAGCCACAGCACCACTCATCAGTGCTGGCAGATCGTCCGAATCCACGTAGCCCGGAAAGATCACCCGGTTCTCCAGTCCCAGCTCAGTCGTCCGCCGGAAGATGCTCTCGTACAGCCATCCCTTCTTCCCGGCGATCACCAGGGATAGATCGCTGACATCGGGCGATTGGGTGAGCACGGCAAAGGCCTCGACCAACCGCTGCAAGTTCTTGCGGGGGTGAATGGTGCCCACGTAGAGCAGGTAGCGCTCGGGGAGGCCATAGCGCCTCTTCAGAGCGGACAGCTCGCTGACGTTGGTAACTGGATGCAGGCTGGTGCCCCCACCAGGATAGACGACAGTTATCTTCCTCTCGGGCACGTGATAGTGGCAGATCAAATCGCTGCGCGTGGCCTCGGAATCGGCGATGACGTGCGCCGCGTGATGCGCGTTGTAGCGCGTGGACCAATCCAGATACCAGCGCGCTCGCCGAGTATGGGTCTCTGGATAGTAAAGATACCCCAGGTCGTGTACCGTCACCACGCTGCTCCGAGGGTGTATCAGAGGCAACACGTGCGCAGGAATGAAGAGCACATCGGGAGCACGTTGGACCATCTCCCACGAAAGCCGCACGTGGGTCCAGAGGCGCGGAAAAGGAATCTCCACCTCCTCGACGTGTTCCGAAACCTCGAACAGACCTACAGACGACGATTGGTTGAAATAGAGACGATAGCGGTGCCGCTGATCCAGCGCCAGCAGACTCCTGATGACGTAGAGCGAGTAGTTCTCTGTGCCCGTCCGCTGTGCCGCCACGGAGCGGCTGGCATCAATCCCTATGAGCATTGGGCTACTTGACATCAGTCGTGATAACGCAGGCAGCTCCGGCCGACCGTAGAGCCGACACGACCCGCTGCCGCACAGCAGAGGTGATCAGGGCGATCACGTTCCCTCCCCGGCCCGCTCCCGACAGCTTGGCCCCCAAGGCTCCAGCCTGCCGGGCGGCTCCCACGAGCGCCTCGATCTCCGGCGACGAGACTCCTATCTCCTCCAGCAATGCCTGGTTCACGTTCATCAAGCGTCCGGCTTCCGCCGTGTCCCCACTTGCGATGGAAGCTCTGGCGGCCATGACCACGGAGCCTACGTCGGCAAACAGGCTATCATAGCATTCCGGGTCAGCACGCCAGGACTCTCGCACGTCCGCGACGATTTCCCTGGTCGAGCTCGAGACTCCCGTATCGGCGACGACGAGGCAGAAGAGCCGCCCCACTTCGAACGTCTGGGGGGCTTCGCCCTTGATGAAGTAGACAGGCTTCTCGAAGGCAATGACGCTGTTGTCTATGCCACTGGGCGTACCATGATGCACCATCTCGGTCTTGTAGACCAGCTCGGACACCTCTGAAGCTGTGAGGCGAGCCCCGAAGTGAGCGCTGAGAGCACGCACGATGGCCGTCGCCACGGCGGCCCCGCTTCCCATTCCCCGCGCGATGGGGATGGTAGAGGCGACCTCAACAAGCAAGTCTTGCCGCTCCGACACACCGATGCGCTCAAACGTATTACGCACGGTGAGCTCCAAAGGGTGCGCCTCATCGTCCGGGACAGGATTTCCCAGCCGATGAATCACGTCCAGGTCGCGTGCAGCGATCGTTACCCCTTCTCCTGAGGCGGCATCTTCCACCGTTGCCGTGGCCCGGACCTGGGGCACCGGCACGGCGATAGCGGGCTGTCCGTAGACCACGGCGTGCTCGCCGAAGAGGATCACTTTGCTACAGGCATAGGCAACGGTCATCGGGCCTCTCTCTTGGCAACCTGGTTGGGACTATAGCAAATCCACCAGGGATTGTCAAGGGAATCCGATGTGGAAGAAACCAAGTTTTTCCGGCCTTGATAAGACTAGTAGTCCAACAGGACCTCAGTTCGCAAGGTGTTTGCACCGCGGGAAGGTAGAAAAACTTGGTTTCTTGGCCCTTCGAGGAGGAGATCGTACTGAAGTGCAACCCGTGGGTCCGTGTGGTCGGGCAAGCTCGCCCGAGGCGCGAGCGGCGGCGCAAGCAAGGAGAGGGCACATGTAGGGAACCAATACCGGTGAAACGTTGGATTTGATCCATTCTGAACGGATTCGGCGAGTCCTGGCCAAAACAGCCAAACACCTGCCTCCCAACAACCGTCTGCCATGTGTTCGACCTATGGCCAGCGGAGAGGGATAGAGGTAGTTCTACGCCTCGAGCGCCTCGCGGACTCTGCGGACGAGGGAGGAGGGAAGGAAGGGCTTCTGAATGAATTCGATGCCCGGATCGAGCACGTCATGACGGACAATAATGTCGTCGGTGTAGCCGGACATATAGAGCACCTTCACGCCAGGACGAGTCTGGGTGATTCGCTCGGCCAGCTCACGGCCAGACATCTGCGGCATCACCACGTCGGTAAGCACCAGATGAACGTCGCCAGGGTGCCGCCGGGCCTGCTCCAGAGCGTCCTCCGGGTTTGGGCTGCCCAGTACAGTGTAGCCTGTCTGCTCCAACACCCGAATAGTCAAGTTGCGCACAGCCTCGTCGTCTTCAGCCACGAGGATCGTCTCTCCGCCCCGCGGCATCGGACCGCTATCCCGTCCGCACGTGACGGACTCTGCCACCTCAGCGGAGCGAGGCAGGTAGATCTTGAAGGTGGTGCCTATCCCTTCCTCGCTGTAGCACCAGATGTTCCCCTGGTTCTGCTTCACGATCCCGTACACCGTAGCCAGGCCCAGCCCGGTCCCTTTTCCGAGCTCTTTGGTCGTGAAGAAAGGCTCGAAGAGGTGCGCCTTCACCTCCTCACTCATCCCGACGCCGGTGTCGCTGATGGCCAGCATCACGTAATCGCCAGGCCTGGCCCCCAGGTGTTGGGCCACGTAAGCCTCATCCAAAACGACGTTGGCAGTCTCAATGGTCAACCTCCCTCCCTGTGGCATGGCGTCGCGGCCGTTCACTGCCAGGTTAACGATGATCTGCTCCATCTGTGCCGGGTCCGCCTCTATCGGCCACAGATCGGATTCCGGACTTATGTCTATCCCGATGTCCTCGCCGATGATGCGCCGGAGCATCTTGTCCATGTCGAGTACTACTTCATTGAGGTCGAGCACACGCAGTTGAATGATCTGCTTCCGACTGAAGGCCAAAAGCTGCCGGACGAGGTCGGTGGCCCGCTGGCCCGATCTGCGAATGGTTGTGACGTACTCGTGACTGGGGTCCAGTGTACCCAATTCGAAAAGCAGGAGTTCAGCGTAGCCGTTGATGACAGTGAGAATGTTGTTGAAGTCGTGGGCGATGCCTCCCGCCAGCCGGCCGACGCATTCCATCTTCTGGGCCTGCAGGAGCTGTTCCTCGATGCGTACGCGCTTGGAGATGTCCGTGAAGCACAGGACGATGCCGGCGAGTTCTTCCTCAAGGTCACGGAGGGGCGCCGCCGATGCCAGGTAGAAGATTCTCGTGCCGTCCTTCAGTTCCCTTACTGCCTCACACTCGCTGCGCTCCTTGCCACCGAGTATCTCAGTGATCGGGCAACTGGAGGTGTCGCACAGAGAGCTGTGCAAGATCTCATAGCACTTTCGTCCCGCAGTCTGCTCTCTCTGCAGGCCGAACAGGGCGGAGAGTGTGTTGTTCATGCGTAGCACGTGGAAGTCCTCGTCGACCACGCACACACCGCTGGCAAGGGCGTTGAATATCTGATCAAACTCCATCGGGTCAAGCATGGCTACTTCCCCGGCAGGTTCCCGTTCGACAAGTTCTCTCTCCGGCCGCTCGCGCTCTCGCGTGCCAGCCCTACTTCTGCCTGCTTGCGCTGGGCGATCTCCTTCTGAAGCCGCACGCTAACAATCTAACCACAAAGGCACCAAGACACTAAGCTAATCAAAGGTAAAGCTCAGGTTCTTCAATCTCAATATGCAAAATATCTAATATCTGCTTGAAATTCCTTTCCTTCGACTACGCTCAGGACAGGTGTGTCTTCGTGTCTTTGTGGTAAGTCTTCGAGTTCTTTCAGAAAAGTCAATCTATTGATCTTCACGACGATCTCGCGCATCGACGAGCAGATTCTTCGCTCCCTCCGATTCCTCAGAATGACACCATTCGTGAAGTCAGGTTGTAGTATTTAGATAGGCGACGGTCTCCTGAGCGAGCCTCGAGATGCCCTTAGCCCAGCAGCCCCTGCTCTACCGCGTAGCGGACCAGTTCAGCGTTGGTCTTCATTCCCATCTTGGCGAGAGCGCGGGCTCGATACGTGCCGATGGTCTTGGGCCTCAGAGAGAGTGCCGCGGCAATCTCCCGCGTCGCTTTCCCAGAGGCAATCATGAGGAAAACCTGGTACTCGCGATCGGAGAGCCTCTCGTGAGGGATGAAGCTAACAGCGGCGGCGATGTGCTCGGCCAGCCTCTCCGCCAGAGACGAGTCGACGTAGACCCGACCCTGCGCCACTCTTCTCAGCGCCGCTATCAACTCCTCCGCCGGGCTGCCCTTCGTCAGGTAGCCGGAAGCTCCCGCCTCCAGGGACCTCACCGCGTACTGCTCCCCGGAGTGCATGCTCAGCACGAGCACGGGGAGCTGCGGGCTGGCAGCTCTTAGCTCTTTCAGGACATCCACTCCATTCTCCCCGGGCAGGGAGATGTCCAGCAGAATCACGTCGTACTCATGCTCGCGGACCTGCCTCAGTGCCTCAGCCCCATTGGCGGCCTCCCCGCCGACCTCCAGGTCCGGCGTCTGACCGAGGATATGCCTCAGTCCCTGGCGAACAACGGCATGATCGTCAACCACAAGCACGTTTATCATCGGGCTCTCCGTTCATCAGTGGCGGGGAATGTGGCTACCACTGTCGTGTCTTGCCGGGCATGTTGCGAACTGTGACGCTTCTGCCCGGGGAGTCAGGGATTGGAAAGCCCTGACTGAAGTTGAGAAGTGCCCTCAGGCACTGGGATCCAGCGATTGAGAAGCCCGTCCGGTGCCAGGCGAAAGCGATTCGCGGGCCTGAAGCGCCGATTCCAGTCGATGACCGGACCGGCGACTCGCGATTCGGCTCGAAAGTGTGTTGATCGGAGCGGCAGTGGCCTCGAGAGCCAGCGCGGGGGTTCTGTGCCGGCACCGCCTCTGGACGGTGGCGGGTCTCTTTCTGACCGTCAGCGACCGCGCCCGGCCCATCAGCACACCATGAAACCGAGGTGGGCGCCCCTGTGCTCGACCTGCGGCGGGCGAGTGCTCGAGCAGGAGATGGAGTCGGGGCGACCTGGTCAGTCGCCCCGACGAAAGCGGGATGGCCGGGTGGTGTTGGCGCCGGCCGGATGTCTCGGGCCGAGGCCCTGAGCCAGTCTACGCCGGCACTGGCTCGGCCTGAAGAGCCTCCGCCTGGACCAGCTCCCCGGTTGAGAGCAGCTTGGCCAGGTTCACGAGGATGACCAGCCGGTCGTCGATCTTGGCGATGCCCGTGATGAAGGCCGAATCCACCGACGTCATGACCGGTGAGGGCGGCTCTATGGCTTCCTCATCCACGCGCAAGACCTCGCTTACCGAGTCCACGACCATTCCGACCTTGGAGCCTTCCATCTCGACCACGACGATGCGGGTCTCCTTGGTCGCCTCCCGAACCTGCAGCCCGAACCGTTTGCGTAGATCCATCACCGGCAGAACCTCGCCGCGCAGGTTGGTCACGCCGTCGATGAACTCGGGCGCATCGGGCACGGCGGTGATGGGCAGCATATTGACGATGCCCTCCACGGTTCCGATGTCCACCCCGTAGTGCTCATTCGCTAAGCTGAAAACGACAAGTTGTCTCTCCATAGACGACTCTCCAAGTCCTTTCTCATTGCAGTCGCCAGTCTGTGGGACGACGGGCGGCTCGTTTTGGGCCGTAACCCTCCCGCGGGTCTCACCACTACGCCCGCGGGAGGGTACAACCAGGCGCTAGGATCGGGTCCGCCCCGCGGCCACAGGCGTTTCTTCCCTGTGTCCGTTCCCATCGCCCGCCTCGGCAAGCACAGGGCTCCACTCGGGTTCGGTCTCTCTCAACTCGCCGGCAGACACCTGTGCTCCTTCCTTCAGTTTGAACTGTGCTACCAGCGCCTGCATCGTGCCTGCCATCTCGCTCATGGACTGGGCCGAGGCGTTCACTTCCTCCACCTGGGCGCTCATCTCTTCCACGGCGGCACTCACTTCCTCCGTCGCCGCGCTGTTCTCCTCGCTCACACTGGCGATGCTCTCTATCGACTGTGACACTTCTGCGGCCCCCGCGGCCATCTCCTCAGTAGCGGCCGTGTTCTCTTCCACCACCGCCGAGACCGAATCCATGGCGCTGACGAGCTCGTTCGACGATGTGCTCATCTCGTCGGCGGCAGTGGCGATCTCAGACACTTGCTGATTGACCTCTTCGACTGCCTTGAGGATACTGGCTAGCGCCTCCCCGGCTTGCTCTGCACGGGACACGCCGCTCTCGACTTCAGCAGTTCCGGCCTCCATGGCCTTCACTGCCTCCGTCACCGTATCCTGAATGGCCCTGATCAAGGAGGCAATCTCCTTGGTGGCCTCGGCAGACTTCTCGGCCAGCTTGCGCACTTCGTCCGCTACGACTGCGAAGCCCTTGCCGTGCTCTCCGGCCCGGGCCGCCTCGATCGCCGCGTTGAGCGCCAGGAGGTTGGTCTGGGAGGCGATGTCGTCGATCGTCTCCACGATGGCTCCGATCTCCTCCGACCGCTTTCCCATCTCCCGGACTCTCTCCGCCACCAGCGCCGTCGAAGTCTTGATGCCTTCCATGGCCTCGACCGTCTGTGCGACCGTCTTGGCGCTCTCTTTGGAGGTCTGGGCTGCACCGGCTGCTCCATCGGCGCCGGCCTGGGCGTTGGCGGCTATCTGCTGGATAGCTGCGGTGATCTGGGCGGCAACTTCGGACGCCTTGGTCACCCCGGCGGCCTGTTCCTGCGCGCCCTTCGCCACGCCGTCGATGGCGCGACTCTGCTCGTCCACCGCGGATGCCGCCGTCGTGACGCCTTGGGTCTGCTGGGCCGTCCCTTCTGCGACCTGCTGGATGGTGGAGGTGATCTGGGACGCCACCTGGCCGGTCTGGTCGGCAGCTTCGGCCAGTTGACCGGAGGCTGCAGCAAGGCTATTGGCGTTTTGGGCCACCTGGCCGATCAGATTGCGTAGGTTGGCGATCATCTGAACGAAGGCATTGCCCAGTACATCCTTCTCGGACTGGGAAGTGACGTCTGCCGTCAGGTCGCCCTCCGCCAGACTGGTAGCCGCAGCGGCCATGTCCTTCAGGAAGGCGATCATCTTGCGGAAGGCGTCCGCCATCACGCCGGTTTCGTCCTTGCTCTTCACGTCCACCGTCTGGTCGAGGTCGCCAACGGCCATCTTGCGGGCCACTTCCGTTACCGCGATTATCGGCTTGGTGATCGTCTGGGCGATGAGGAAGGCTACGACGGCTACTATCAGCGCAGCCACACCCATGATCGCCAGCGCCATTGTCAGCATCTCATTCGCCGCCGCGAGGGCCTCGCTCTCGTCTACCTCTGCGATGACCACCCATCTAGTACTGATCTGTTAGTTTTATGGTATAATACGGGCAATGGAGGAGGTAGCTATGGACAAACCACCTTTCAAAGCATCACCCTATCCGTTGCCAGAGCTGGCTGAGTACCTGAAGCCCTTTCGTCCCCAC
>SDBU01007309.1_pt1 | contig 12752 bp, 15 predicted proteins | sample 2277071 | NCBI WGS metagenome assembly SDBU01 (sample SAMN10397929, study PRJNA504765) | marine sediment metagenome | isolation source: marine sediment core GS08_GC12, 126 cmbsf | place: Arctic Ocean: Gakkel Ridge, Loki's castle | collected 2008 | reverse complement strand
GCCTTGAATCGGAAATAATCAACTCCACTAGCACCAACTATTTTGTGCTCTGCTTCTTCAGCCAGCTTATATGTCTTTTCCACCAGCTCAAGTATGGTCTCATCAAAGCTTACCTCCCAGTCATAGCCGGTGGTAGGATTAGCACCAATGGCGATAACAAATTCTTGGTTAAGGCCAATGTCTATTGTCTGCCCTGAGTCAGTATAGGTCTTAGCCTCTACACACCCAGCCACTAGGGAGGTAGCTATCACTACCACCGCAACCAGTATCAAAAACTTTTTCATTAGTCCCCCCCGTTATCAATTATCCACTATAATTATAAGGGAAGTGAAGATAAAAGGTTAGTCTAGAAAGGTCGTTTATTAGTCAGTATGCGGGGTAGAAACTTTAGGTATATATTGCTGATGACCCACTCTGCTATCAAACACCGCTTTTATCCTCAGGTTTAAGAAATTATCTTCGTATTTCTCAATCAGTCCCTCATCAGCAAAGCTAAAGTATTTGTTGCTACCTATTATGATATGGTCTAACACCTTAACCTCAATAATATTCCCCATAAAGACCAGGTCTCTGGTAAACCGGTTATCACTCTTGCTGGGGGTGGGGTCACCTGAAGGGTGATTATGGACAAAAACTACGGCGGCAGCACTATGCTTAATGACACCCTCTACAATCTCGCGGGGACGGATGGGGATACTCTCCAGCGTGCCTTCAAAGAGGTCTTCACTTTCAATAATCTGGTTTCGGGCATTTAGATAGATAGCCTTGTTTACATAGTCACAATAACATACAGTGTTTGCCGTTTAGAGTAAAGACGTAATAAGTCAGAAGGTAAAGCAGAGGACGTATGTAGACAATAAGAAAGGGAAAGCCGGCAGACCACAAAAGAACAAACAGAGGTTAATTAGGTGACACAGGTTTATCCGATAGAAAACTCAAAAAGACACATTGAATCAGAGTAGGTGGAAAGGGTCATTACCGTAACAACCAATCCCATGGATAGGGCCTTTAATTGATTTCCAGAAATTGTTAAAGCTCGCAAACTGTTTTGCCTGCTCGTTTCTGTCCGCTTGAGTCTTTAGCTTTCCGAGTTGCTCAATAGCCTTTGCTGGTATCTCCTCGGGTAGGTTATTGACAATATCCTCAAGGCAAGGTGTTTCTTTCGGTTCTGGAGTTTCCTCTTTCGCTTCTGCTACGACTTGAGCTTCGTCCGGAGTTTCCTCTTTTGGAGTTGACTTACCTAGTAGCTCGTTAGGTCTCGGGGTCTTTCGGTTCTTGTTTTTGGATATTTGACACTCTCCTTATCTCCGCTGACCGAGCATCCTATTCGGTCTAGCATTTGAATAAACCCGCCGTTTGGAAGCTAGTTTCATCTAGCTATCCCTTTGACGAGCTATTTTATTTTTAAGGTGCTTCTGTTTTTACCCGGTAACAATTTTTGAATTGTCATATACAAAATGTGGCAGCTGGCAAACCTTGTCAAGCCCTTGCCACAGAAAACAGCTGTTTTCCCTAATTTGACAATAGCCTCTTTTGTCAAAATTAATTTCTGTGAAACAACAGATATAACATAATGTAATCGGGTTTCTCGTTTTAGCTGGATTAAATCGTAAACTACATTCGGGACTTGGAAAGGCTTAAATATCAATTCTGGTGCGGTTGGAGGGCCTTACCCAGTAATCGTCGGCGGGCTCTTCGCTTATCCCTTCTTAGTGCCATCACAAAGAAGGGCTTACCACATCAGGCGTGGGAGGTCTATTGTGGCCAAAGTAGAAATGATAATTGATTCTATGAGACAAGAGTTGCTCGTCAAATGAAATCTGATGAGATAAGATTTCGAACACCAGAGGTGTAAAGGTTGATCACGAAGAAGTATTCGGTCATAGAACGAAAATTCGTTTATGATTGGACTGACAGGTGGTTTCAATTGGGCACCTTGTTACTGGACTTGTTTAGATTCGATGAAACAGTGAGGAAGGAGAAACAGAATGCAGGTGGTGCTTTGCTGTGGATATGCAAAGAGTTAAAGCCAATATTATTGCTCAATATGACTTCCCGGATGCAACAGTTTTGCATCTGAAGTGCCCGAGGTGTGGCGGCGAATTCAGCTACTACATTCGTGCATGGGGAGAGGACTACCTCCGGAACATTATATTGAAGCTCCATCCAGAGTTGGGGGGTAGGATCGGCGGTAATTTGATAAGAAAGACTAATGATCGCATGTGGCCCGAATACGATATTGACTAGTCACTAATAGTTGCGAATAATAACATAAGTCTAAAAACTAACAGTGTCGGGGGAGGGGGGGAATGAAAAGCGAGGGTGAGATCAAGAAACGTATAGAATATTGGGAAAAATCACTGGCTGGGATAATAGATAAGTCTGCTGGGTTCAATTGTGAGACCTGTCCGTTTTGCAACTGTACTCTTGACCTGCAGAAAGACCTTGATTCTGAGCTCAACTTAAGTTCCGCCATATACCTATTCAAATGCCATGGTTGTGGTACTGTGTATGTAGTTGCGCCCGTTGTCGCTTCCTGGCAGGCTCACGCGCTCAAAAAGTGTAACCCCCTTTATTCAAAGCAGAATGCCTAACCCGGTTAATAATCCAGTCCAGCCAAATTATCTAATAATCTCGCTTCTGGTACCCAACAATAAGATGAAAAGTGCAATCGGCCGCTCATACTAGAAAGGCCGAGCATAGATCCAAATCTGAGGTTCGTAATAGGCTACTTTATACAACAAATCTGTAGGAATGTTTGGGTTATTGAATTCAAAGCTAACCTTGTTTCTGGCAGGGACTGCCCAAACCCCGATCTCAACAAAGCTGGCATCCTCTGAAAATAGGCCTTTATCAATCACAAAACATTCCCCTGCATTCCGATTGAACTTCCGAAAATCGCTGCTTAGCGAATCAATCGGATAGATTGCAGTGCAAATGCCAGAAGCGCGACCTAGGTCTTTGAGAGATGTACGTATTATGCCTTTACCGATAGGTATCCCTGCTTCACCTTCTTGTAAAACCACTGGTGGTTCCCCTCCCAGATTTCGCTGCCTTCTCCTCATACCGAAAATGGGACTCGCCATTCTCATGTACAGAGTAGTGCACTCCTAAATGAGGTGGGATACAGTAAACATCGAATCCGCCTCTCATCACCTTTAGAAGATAATGCCGGTCGGTACCATCCTTTATCACGATGAATACTTCTATCAATTTAGGAATTCGCTCCACAATTAAGCTCTTGGTTGTCTCACTAAGTTTTAAAGGCATATTAACAAATATGGAGTTAAGGTATCAATAGATAGTCCCGCTCATAATTTTCAGGCTTGCCGGTCGGTAGATAACATTCTGGCTGATTGCCAGGACTGACCTATCTGTATCCTAACTCTGTTAGGGGCTATTCAGGTTTCATGCTCGTATCTTTCCGCCCGAGTCAGCTCACCATATAACTCCGGTCGTCGGTCACCTATAAAGTCTAACTCAAATTCGCCAGGTTTGAACACAATTCGTTTCTGCCTTGCTTCAGCAATGCTGATTTCAGCATAGATGATCTCTTCCTGGTCACTGCTAGCCTCCGCAAGCGTATCTCCCCAAGCATCAACAATTTTGCTGTTGCCTATGAATCTGGTACCACGCTCTGTACCAACGCGGTTCACTGCCACAAGGTGCACCTTGTTCTCATAGGCTCTGGTGTTGACTACGTACTTAGCAACCTTACCCCGACCCTCCGGCCAATTCGTAGGAAGAGCCAGGATATCAGCCCCCAACAGAGTCATAACACGGGCGCTCTCTGGGAAATTGCAATCATAACAGATGTGCAATCCAATATTACCAACTGGAGTTGGGTAAACTTGAAAAGCTTGATCACCTGGGTCTATAAACCGATCGACACCCAGGAACGGCAGGTGATTCTTGCGGTATTTCCCCACCAGTCCCTGTGGTGCCACCATAATTGCGGTATTAAAGCATCTATCAGTATCTATTTCCAGTAGCCCAGTGATGATATATACACCGAGTTCTTTGCAACAAGCTGCTAGTTCGTGTGTACTAGGACCGGGAATAGTCTCCATAAATGGTATCGCTTCCTCCCGGCTAGCGAATACGTAACCAGTCAAGGCACATTCTGGAAATACTATCAGGTCAACGCCGTTGCTGGCAGCACTCTTTGCTTCAAGCAGTATCTTATCAAGATTCACTCCTTTTTCCATTATTTTGGGATCCATCTGAACTGCTGCGATCTTCACTTTATCACGCATTTTATACCCTCGCTTTGTTTCCTTTTATTGATGACTGGTGTGAATGTATATGGACTCAGGTCATGTCTTGACCATTGTATTATATCCCCTTTTGCTACGAACAGCAAAAGAGAGGCAACAATTGACGAAAAGTTAAAGTAAGAAATAAACCAGATTTATTTCTTAACGCAGCAATCATTTCATTCATTTTGGTAGCGCATCCGAGCCATCCCTATTCCTTTGTTTTTGAGTCTTCTTTATAATAGACCAACGAGTAAGGTAGAACTCAGTAGCTCTGCTATCAACCTGACGAGCCTTTTCTAGTACTTGCTCAACCACCGCTTGGTCTGCTCCGCGCGTGCGCTCCAGTACTGAGTCTCCCATCCCGGCTAAGCCAGCAGGGATACTATTGCTGCTGGCCCCAAATCTATTCCTTATCCCCGACAAGACGACCAACTCATATGAGTCTAGAGCTTTCCCTTGTAGGTTGCCCAAAGGGTGTTGCTTATCATCAGCCAAAGTCCAACCATTCTCCTCTAGGCTATCAAGGGTCAACTTTTGAGATGACATCAGTCTCCTCGCAACTGAGCACCAAGAGTAGCTGGGTCAGTAACTGGTACTTGGCAAGTATACTGCTCACATACATAAACCGTAGGTTGATTGTCAATCATTTGCCTATTCTCAAATAGCTTGAGCTCCGATATCGGAGCAGGGTCATTAGGGTCATAAGCAGCCACCACTTTATTGGGCAGCCATATAGTGCATACAGTGCGTAACAACTCCAATGTCATTGGATTATCTCTAGGGGCAATGATGGCAATTTCTTTCGGAATGGATAGATAGAAATCTAAGGCGCAAAGCCAATTACTAAAGCCGAGAGGATGTTGACGCATCGCTTCTTGCATTGATTGAAGTGACCGCATTGATATTTGTTCGAATTGTTCCTTGTCAGTTAGCTTGGTCAGTTTGAGTAGGACCAGAGTAGCCGCCGAAAGGCCCGATGGTAGCACTCCGTCATACGTGCTTCTTGGGCGTACAAACAAATCCTCACGACTATGACCAGTATCATAAAACGTATGCGCAGCCTCATCCCAGAACTGCTCAACCATGACCTCACCTAGCCTGATGGCCTGCCTGAGATATTCTCCAGAAAAGGTAGCTTGATGTAGAGCCAGAAGCCCGTCAATAACTAGGGCATAGTCTCGGAGATAACCGTCTATCTTAGCCTGACCATCCTTGTAGGTATGCTGGAGATAGCCATTGACCACCATTGAATCTAATAGAAAGGAGCCATTAGTTATAGCAGCAGCTAAATAATCCTGGCGGTCAAGGATACAAGCTGCTTCCGCCAAGCTGGCTAACATAAGCCCATTCCAGGAAGCTAGTATCTTTTCATCTCGACTCGGTTTGACTCTCTGCTCTCGCCTTTTGAGTAAGGCTTCTTTGGCCTGTTCAATTATATTTGACGCTCCTGGCTCAAGGTCTGTGGTGACGTGGAGAACATTGCGACCCTCAAAATTGCCCTCAGCAGTAAGACCAAAATAATTACTGAGTATTTTACTAGCTTTCTTCCCTAACACCTCGGTAATCTCCTGAGGCGCCCACAAATAGTATTTGCCCTCAACGCCCTCACTATCAGCATCCTGGGTGCTATAAAAACCTCCCTGAGGGTCAGTCATCTCTCGAAGCACATAGTCCAGAGTCTCCTCAGCTATAGAGCGATATAGCTGGCCACCGGTAACTAAGTAGGCATGCAAGTATATCTGACTGAGCAAAGCATTATCATATAGCATCTTCTCAAAGTGTGGCACTAGCCAGTCACTGTCGGTTGAGTAACGATGAAAGCCACCTCCCAGTTGGTCGTAGATGCCTCCCTTAGCCATCTTTCTCAAGGTCAAGTCCACTATTTCCAAAGCATCCATATTCTGACTGCGGTGGAAATATCTCAGCAGGAATTCAAGTGCCATTGGCTGGGGGAATTTAGGTGCGGTACCAAAGCCACCATTCTCCTTATCAAAGTCCTGTCTGAGACCCTGATAGGCTTGCCCAAGAATATCCGTTACTAACGGCTCTTTAGCGGCACTAATCTTGGCCTTCGAAGTTAACGCCGTCACTATTTGCTGGACTGCCGTTTCAATCTCACTACGACGATTTTGATAGGCATCAGCAATAGCCATAAGGACTCTGGGGAAGCCAGGCGTACCGTGCCTATCTTCAGGGGGAAAGTAGGTGCCACCGAAGAAGGGCTTCCCACTAGGGGTTAAAAAGACAGTCAGCGGCCAGCCACCTCTGCCAGTCATCACCTGCACTGCTTCCATATAGATACTATCAAGGTCCGGGCGCTCTTCCCTATCCACCTTAATGTTAATGAAATTCTTATTCATTATGCTGGCAATCTCTTCATTTTCAAAGGATTCATGCTCCATAGCGTGGCACCAGTGACACGCCGAGTAGCCAATGCTTAACAATATAGGTTTATCCTCAGCCTTGGCACGATTGCAAGCTTCTTCACCCCATGGATACCAGCACACCGGATTATCAGCATGTTGCAACAGATATGGGCTCGTTTCTCCAGCTAAGCGATTAAGCATAGGTGTCTCCTTACAATTACAGCGATGGCTACTTCATTAGTTCACCATCTACCAGTAAGTGTGCTGAGTTAGTAATTGACTTCTCCATTATAGCTGAGGCGCTGCTATTTAACTTTCTCAAGTGGCACGAGACAGGTTCTCCATACGCCTTGAGCATCAGGCAATCCTAGGACAATTCCCCAAAGGTCGCCGCTACCACTGCGGACAAAATGCCACCAGTGGGTAAATAATGAGGGGATGCCTTTAGTCCTAAATACTATCTCTTCCATACCAAAGGTTTGCACAACCAATCCGGGCCAATCAGTCATACCATCCGAGGCTTCATCAATATGAACATTAACCTCCTTGTTTACCCAATCTATCTCCAGTTCTATATTCCATTCTTTATCAGCTCCGGGTAGGTGTGCCTCACCGCGAAAAGTTTCCATTCCTTACCTCCCTGATTAGACTAGTTTAAGCAGTCTGATTTTTGTGATTCATTAATCTGCACCCAATGCTAGACTCGTACCACGATTTCTGTCAATACCGGCTAGCCCCAGTAGAAAAGGGCTCAGTAAGCACAAAGGTCATATACAGAGGCTATTCTGACGAGACAGCTTGTATAATCTTAGCAATCCCATTCTCCACCTCCTCAATTCTGATTATCTTGAAACCACTACCCTGAACCAGCTTTATAATATCCCGATTAAGATACGCACGGTATACCGCGTAGGTTAAAGGTGTAACCAAGTCCTGAAGAAATGCCACCAGTTGGTTATCGCTACGGGTGAACTCTAGAAGGAGTAGCTCACCGCTAGGCTTACAAACTCGCTTAATTTCTTGAAGCACTTTTAGCGGGTCTGGCACCACCATAATGATAAAAGAACCAATGACAGCATCAAATAGAGTAGCATCAAAGGTTAATCTACTGACGTCCATCGTTACCAACTCAAAGACAATATCCGGCCTGCTGGTAGCCCTGGCTGCGGCTTTCTCCAGCATCTTCGGACTGATGTCGATAGCAGTTACGTGTGCCCCCGGCGGGTAAAAGCATATGTTCTTGCCAGTGCCAACCCCAATCTCTAATATCCTGCTAGTGGTGACCATCTCCCAAAGCTGGCGTCGCCACGACCCATAAAACAGGCGTTCTAGTATAGTATCTAAACTGTCATAGATGGATGCTATCCTATTGTATTGTTTCCGGATGTCGCTTGTATCTTTCGTCATCTTTGAGCCAAACTAAATATGATTAAGAGACCAATCATATTTCTGGTATTTGAGGCGCACCTTGTCAAGGTTTCCCTGTAGATAATCCCTTCTCGCTCCTTCTCTCAGATGCGCTAGAACGAAGTGGAGGACCCCAGAGCGACCCTCAAAATCACGCTGATACCAGTAGAATATACGTGATAGACTGACCTGATCTAGCTCCGGCTGTACAATCACACCCCCTCCATTGATAAAGGTAGTAGCAGCCGCTTCTAATTCCCTTTCAATTTCCGAAGCGTGGTAGACAGTAATTAGAGGACAGGAGCGAGTGGCACATACTAAAGCAAAATGGATACGAGGGTCCATAGGCACTATAGTATGCCTGAGTCGAGGGTCGTTTGTGGCGAATTGGAACAGGCGAAATGTGGGAGAAGGGCGATTACTCCGTAGTATCCCGTGCTCAATATCATCAGCAGAATAGCGAAAGCCGCCAATATTGTAGGCGGCTTTACGGAAAAAGCCCCAGCCGGCTTCCCAAACTGTCTTTTTAATCCTAAAAGAAATTACGGCGTCTATGATGAGGGAGTTATATAGATTTATCCAGAAGGTCAGACTCTCTTCCCGGCTGCCTAGAGATGCTGGGTCGAAGTGCCTTAATCCTCCAGCAACCCTCTTATAGTGGCGGTATGTCGGGCTATTTTTGAGGTCTCGGTAGTTAATTAAACCCTTTTCTGTGTCAAAGGCCTCCATTTTTAGCTGGTCAGCGATGGTTCTCAGCTCAGCAGCGATCCCAGCCTCTGTAGTTTCACCACCGAACTCATCATTGAGAACACGCCCTCTATCTACTCGCAGTATAGCATCAATAAGCCGATGAAGAAGGTTAAGCATTATAGCCATGCGTTTTCAGTAGTTATCTTTCGATGTTATCTTCACGCTGATAATCTTACCCGCCTCCTTCAGTGAAGAGACCATACCCATAATAGTATTCCTGATTATTTTACTGGTGAAGGGATTAATAGGAACTACAGCACTATTCAAATTTATGGTGACCTCATCGCCTTCAATAGAAATATCTAAATCCTTTATTTCCCTCAGTACCTTTCAGTGTAGCTAACATACCACCAATAGTGTGGTCAATAAACTCTTGGACTAAGTAATTAAGTTCAACAGGTTAATCATCAAGCGAAAGACTTACCTGCCCGGTCATTTTGTTACCTCCTTGTTTGAAGTTCCGTTCCCGGATAGAATGCCCCTTGACTACACCTTTTGGGCTATTATACTGGCAATAGCCTTTCGACCATCTAAGATTCCCTCACGGTAGCGAAGGCACCGAAAATCACGAAACATATTAAGAAGCTCATTATGTTTCAGCAGATAATCTGGATTATTTGGCTTCCCAAACTTAGCTTGGTTAACAATAAAGGTTTGGTATACTACCATTCCTCCCTTTCGCAGTCCATCTTTAATCTGAGGTACAAGGGAGCGCTGCAAATAATTGAAGCAGATAATCACGTTGTAGGCATCTTTTTCAATATAGTAATTACCCTCTAGGTCAGCAACTTGTGCCCGGATAGTAACGCCGGCCTTTCGTACCGATTCCAGAGCAGTATTTATTGCTTCAGGTGATACATCGACACCTTCGACGTCAAAGCCCATTTTGGCTAGGTAGATTGCGTTCCGACCGCTACCCATAGCTACATCTAGGGCTCGGCCTTTAGGTAAGAGTTCCACGTTCTCCACCAGGAATTGTGCTGGCTCACGACTATTTTCATAAATATCGGTCATCTCACCTCGTTGGGAAATGCTTTACCTACTGGCCAGTTTTTTGGCAATGGTAGCTACATGGCGACCCTGAAAGCGGGCCATAGCCAGTTCGTTCTCACTTGGCAGACGGCTGCCATCACCAGCGGCAATCGTGCTGGCACCGTAGGGGCTGCCTCCACTTATCTCATCCAGTGTAAACTGACGGGTCTCGGAATAGGGTAACCCTACGATGACCATCCCAAGATGAAGTAATGTAGTGTGGAAGCTGGTGATAGTTGTCTCTTGTCCGCCGTGTTGAGTTGCGCTGGAAGTGAAGACGCTACCCACTTTACCGACAAGGGCATTCTGTGCCCATAGCCCGCCAGTCTGGTCCAGGAAATTGCGCATCTGGGCACACATATTACCGTAACGGGTTGGTGTGCCAAAGATGATAGCATCGGCATCAGCTAGGTCACCGACCTTGGCTACGGGAATATGAGCGAAGGCGGCATGTGCTTTCTTAGCCCCGGACTCTTCCAATACCTCGTCTGGAATTAGCTCGAGAACTTGAAGCAGTTCTACTGCGGTTCCATCAACATCCCGAGCCCCTTCGGCTACCGCTTCAGCCATCCGATAGATATGACCGTACATGCTGTAAAAGATTATTTTAACTTTCATCGCTCCCCCATTTCTTTTTTATTTAGGTATTATTCAGAAATTACGACTTTTGAGGCCGGTTGTCAAGTCGTACCGAAATAGATTTTCTGATAACTCCGATGAGCCTTTAGCCACCATCAGTCTGAGGAAAAGCAACCTCCGTATATAGAAATTCTACCCTCTGTTTATGCGCCAGCTCCTGTGATGCCAGTCCCTCAAGCAGCCTTTTCACCTCCCTATTTGTGCTCTCAATCTACAGTTATTTTGAATCAGTGTGAGAACTGCCCTCAAGCTTAGGGATACAATTGATTGCCTTCGTCGTCTTCAATAATTATGGCATTCTCTGGGCAGTTTTCAGCAGCCTCTAATAGAGTGTCCTCATCAACTGAAGAAGGATCAAGAACTATAGCTTTGTTTTTGTCGTCAAGTTTGAAGACTGTAGGTGCAATAGCCACACAATTGCTTACACCTATGCACAAGTCCCTATCTACCTTTGCCTTCATGCCTCACCTCCTGCTCACTTCTTTCTTAGCCCGTACCTACTTTCTATCAGTTAGCCACCATCAGTCTGAGGAAAAGCAACCTCCGTATATAGAAATTCTACCCTCTGTTTATGCTCCAACTCCTGTGATGCCAGCCTCTCAAGCATCCTTTTTACCCCCCCGGCCGGATGGATTCGGGCGAGACCAAGGTAGAACTCGTGGGAAGACTTTTCCCGGTTGGCCGCCAGCAGAAAGGTATCCTTGAGTCTCATATCAGGAGATATCTCGGGCTGGTCAAAATGCTCGGCAATCTTATAATCTATGACCTGTCCACTGCTTAGCGCCCCTTCCTTAAGCTCGCCCCGCAGGTATTGTCCTAGCCAGTTCTGATGTCCCTGTTCCTGCCGGGCTAGTTCTTGAAAGGCATCTTTAGCAGCTTTGTCGCTCATTTTTTGGCTCAGGTTAATGTATAAGAGCCGCGACCCGATTTCCTTCTGTATTGCCTTCCCCAAAACCTCCTTGAGAGTTAGCTGAGTTACCATTGGCTCCGTCCTCCAGTATCACTTACAGGAATTCGTCGAGCAGTCCGGCTATCTGTCCGGGCTCAATCCTTTGCCTTACCAGCGGCCCTTTGCTCAAGGCCGGTAGTTGCTCTTCAAAGGTGGGCAGCTCCTTCCGGTAGATAACCCCAACGGGTATTCGTTCCCCCCACTCCTGGGCTTTGTCAAAGGCGGCCACCTTGTTGCCTGAGTCGTAGTTAGCCGCCTCTCCCAGCTTATACACCCTCTCCCGATACCAGTTATAGGTATTCTTATGATTAAATACGACACAGGGTTGGAGAATATCAATTAGGGCAAAACCCTTGTGTCTAATACCCATCTTAATCAGGCCGGTAAGATACCCCACGTCACCAGCAAAGGCCCTGGCGACAAAGCCGGCACCAGCAGCTATTGCCAGAGCAATAGGGTTTATCGGTGTTACCGCTCCTTCAGGTGTAGTCTTGGTTACAAAACCCTGGTCACTAGTAGGGGATGCCTGCCCTTTAGTAAGGCCGTAGACCTGGTTATTATGTACCAGATAGGTGATGTCGTGGTTACGGCGCATGGTGTGGATGAAGTGATTTCCCCCCTCTCCGTAGCCATCACCATCACCACCGATGGCAATAACTATCAGCTCCGGGTTAGATATTTTAGCTCCAACCGCGACGGGAAGTGTCCTGCCATGAAGACTATTAAATACATTGCCTCGGGTATAATGGGGTAGTTTCCCGGCCTGCCCGATGCCAGAAACCATGAGTACTCGGTAAGGCTCAATATCAAGCTCAACCAGCGCTTGCTTAACTGCCTTTAAGATACCGAAGTTACCGCAGCCCGGACACCAGGCAGTAGTGCCCCCGGCATAATCAGTCATTGTTACCATGGTCACAACCCTCCTTTCTTACCTCTCGGGCAATGTATGCTGGCGTAAAGGGACGCCCATCATATTTCAGGATTCTGCCGCTGACTTTTCTACCTGACTCCATTTGGATCAGGTGAGAGAGTTGTCCGGTGGCATTGTTCTCGATTACATAACTGCTGCGGGCACTGTCTAGGGCATCGGCTACTGCCTCGGTAGGGAAAGGCCAAAGTTCATTCAAGTGGAGTAAGTTAACGCTGGCTCTTTCCGCACGCAACATGTCTACCGCTTCACGAATGGCACCATAGGTGCTTCCCCAGCCAATAAGTATTGTCTCCGCTTTCTTGGGCCCATATAACCGTGGAGGAGCAATCTCTTGCTTAAGGCTGAAGAGCTTTCGCATTCGCTTCTGCATCATCTGGGTTCTAGTTTCAGCATCCTCAATGAGGTGGCCTTCTTCATTA
>SDBU01007308.1_pt1 | contig 12753 bp, 8 predicted proteins | sample 2277071 | NCBI WGS metagenome assembly SDBU01 (sample SAMN10397929, study PRJNA504765) | marine sediment metagenome | isolation source: marine sediment core GS08_GC12, 126 cmbsf | place: Arctic Ocean: Gakkel Ridge, Loki's castle | collected 2008 | reverse complement strand
TGCGAGTCGCTTGCCCTTCGCCTCCATCAGGCTGGGCAGAGGACTCTCACCTCCGAGCGGTCACGCATGCTCGGCACACCTACAGATCTTGCGCCCCTGACGGGGCTGAGGTGATTAGGGGGACACTACGATTCCCACGGCTGACGCCTTTGCCATTACCGACATTCTTGCCCCTCAGATCAAGTAGGGTGCCACGCACAACTCCGTTGTGCGTGCGCTTCCGCCCCCAGCGCCCGATGTGCGGAAGTATCGCCAACGCCGACGGTCGTCTGAGGCCCGTTCACGGGCCTTTGCACCGGCTTTGCCGGTGTATAGACCAGGGCTTTTAGCCCTGGGCAGTTGTGCCCTCCCCCCCTCTCCGGATTCCCCCAGCCCGCTTCAGCGGGCTGGGGGAAAGGGAAGGGGGTGCCCAATCGACACCAGGGCTGAAAGCCCTGGCCTAGGCGCCGGCAAAGCCGGCGGGAAGGCCCGTAAACGGGCCTGTGCGCCCACCGTTGACCCGGCGTGATCCCGTGCGAAGATGTGGGTAATGACAAGGGCGTGAGCCGCGGGGAGGCGGCGCGGCCCCCGAACTCGTCAAGCCCCGGCAGGGGCGAGAGACGGATGCGCGTAGGTGTCGCTCAGGCGCATGGGTCAAGGGATCCAGCGTGGCAGCCGTGGGCTGCGGCATGCTTCTGCGAGCAGAAGCATGGCACCCAGGTTAGTCGCATGGGTTAAGGCATCCAGCGTGGCAGCCGTGGGCTGCGGCATGCTTCTGCGAGCAGAAGCATGGCACCCAGGTTAGTCGCATGGGTTAAGGCATCCAGCGTGGCACCCGTCTGCTGCGGCATGCTTCTGCGAGCAGAAGCATGGCACCCAGGCTGCAGAAGCATGGCACGCAGGTTAGTCGTATGGTTAAGGCATCCAGCGTGGCAGCCGTCGGCTGCGGCATGCTTCTGCGAGCAGAAGCATGGCACCCAGGTTGCAGAAGCATGGCACCCAGCTTGTGGGCGCTGCGGCGGCAGGACGCCTGTCACTTATTCATTCCCTCACGATCACGAAGAACGGTGAGGTATGCCCGTAGCCGGCGTTGTCGTCGCCGTAGGCGGTGTCGACTTCGACGGTGGGGACGTACCAGTGCCGGCCGGGGGTGGGGGCGGGGTCGATGAGGTCGATGGTTGTGGCGGTCGCGCCGACGTCGATCCAGGGCAGGATCTCGCCGTCGCGGATGAGGGTGGCGCGGCGGATGGGGCGGGCGCAGGCGGCAGAGAGGCGGACGCGGATTTCCTCGCCGGCTTTGATGGCGACGTCGCGCCCGGCCGGCTCGCCGCTGATGGTGGCGGCGAGGGCGATCCTTGAATCGGACATGGCGATGGTGTGGCGGGTGTGCAGGGCCTCCCACACGCCCTCGACCGTCCGCTGCTTCACCCAGAAGCCGGTCAGGCAGAAGTGGTTCGGCCCTTTGCCGCGGTAGTGGTCGGTGCCGCCGATCAGGCCGACCTTGAGTCCGGCGTCGAGGAACTGGTTGGGGAACAGCACCATGCCGCACCGGGCTTCGATCAGCGCGTTGACCCGCCCCTGCATGGCCTCCATGGCCACCTCCAGTCGCGGCTCGAAGGTCTGCACGCACTCGGCGTCGGAGAGCCCTCCCCCGTGGAAATGCCTCAGGGCGAGCACGCTGGCGACGGGCAGTTCCTCCACGGCCAGGCGGTACGACCGCCGTCGGCTCTCGCGGAAGTCGCCGGTGTCCATGATGCATCGCAGGCGGTCGTACGTCTCGCGGTCGCGGGCGTACCAGTTGGTGTCGTGGCCGGGACGGGTGCCCGGCTCGCTGCCGTGCAGCACGATGCCGTGCGGGCCGGCCTCGATCTCCAGCCGATCGTTCACCCACGTGTTCTCCGGCCCGCTCATCATGCGCGAGTGGTCCATGAAGGTGAACACCTCGCAGCCGAGCACGTCGCGCATGTAGCGGAACATCTCGTCGGGGCTGCTGTCCTGGGCGGAGACGCACTTGGAGTAGTTGGTGTGCGGGTGCAGGTCGCCCCAGATCAGCGTGCGCCCGGCGTGCGGTTCTGCCAGCGGCGGCGGCGGGGGGGCGATGTCGGTGTAGCCGGTGGCGACGATGTACTCGCCGAGCTGCTCGTCGGGAATCTCGCACGGCGGCAGGCGGTGGCCGGCGTCGAACGTGTCGATTTCCACGCGGTGATTCGTGCATCGCGAGGGCCCGCCGGCGTTGTCGATGCAGCCGTGGACGCTCACGTAGCCGTCGCCGACGGGCGCCACGGCGTAGCCGGTGTCGGGGGTGCCCATGTGCTCGGTGAGCCTGGTCGGGGCGCCCCAGCCGTCGCCGTCCCAGCGGCACCAGCAGACGTCCCACCCGAAGGTCTTGAAGGCGAAGTGGCGAAACTGGCGGTACGTCACCACCGGCCCGGCCGCCTCGCAGAAGATGCGCGGGCGGATGGGCGGGAGGTTTTCGTCGCTCCAGTAGTTGAACGTCCGCCGCGGGATCGGCAGCCTCCCGTCGGGGCCGGAGATGTCGACCGGGTCGCCCTGCGGTTCCCATCGCCACGCCTTCAGGTCGCGGTGGATGCCCACGCGGCAGTCCATGCCGAAGGCCGGGCAGCTCTCGGCGACCACGTACACCGTGCCGTCGGCGTCGCAGGCCAGATCGGCGTTGAGCGTGTAATCGTCGCCCCCGGCGATCTCGACGGTGCGGACGGCCGCGCCGCCGACGATTTCGTCCAGCCGCAGTGTGACGGCGTTTCGGCTGCACTGCTCGGTTAGCAGCACGACGCCGCGCGGCGTCCCGGCCAGTGAGGCCTTGCGGCCCTCGGCGCGGAAGATCACTCGCCCGGTGATATCGACGACGACGGCTTCGCCTCGCCGCACGTCCAGGTCGCGCTCGTAGGCCAGCACCAGCCCGTCGGGCCCGACGGCCACCTGCGGGCGGCGCAGCACGTGCGTCGACCGGACGACCGTTCGCGTGTGTCCGTCGGCGAAGCACTTCAGCTCCCACGCGCCGCCGGTACGTTGGGTCCAGGCGAGCACCGGCGCATCGACGGTTTCTCTCGGGCATACCGGCCCGCAGACGCGCTCGGCCAGCGCCAGCTCCCGCGTGTCGGCGTCGCCCTGGCGGGCCAGCACCACGCGCCGGCCGACGCGGGCGTAGGCCTGCTGCCAGTGCAGGCAGTTCTCGCGGGCCGTGTCGTAGTCGGCATCGCGGGCGGGGAGGAAGGGCGCGTCCACGTCGTCGATGACCAGCACCCCGGCGTACCAGCCCTCCGCCGCCGCGCCGCCGCAACCGGCGTATCCATTGTCGATTGTCAACTGTTGTTCCATGACGGTCAAAAGTCTCCTGCATTCCGGCGGGGTGTGGCGAAGGCGAAACCGCGGCCGCGGCCGGGCATGGCTGTGCCGCCGGCGCGCCGCTACCCGCCCAGCTCGAGGCAGCGTTTTCGGTAGTGCTTGTAGTCGGCCAGTGGCACCTCAGCCGGCACGCCGTGATCGCAGGTGGGGGTGTAGCCGCCGCGGCGGCGCATGGCGGGGATGATGCGATCGACCATCGCGTCGATGGCGTCTGTGCCTTGGGCCAGCACGCGTTTGTCGATGCCGCCGCTCATCACCAGGTGCGGGTACTGCCGGCCGATTTCCACCACGTCGCACCCCGAGGCCACCTCGAACGGGCTCATGCAGTCCAGGCCGATCGCCTCGGCGTACAGCGGGATGGCCGGGCGGCAGTCGCCGTCGGTGTCCACCTGCACGAACAGGTGGCGGTCCGGGTCGAGCTGGCGGCGCTTGAGGTTCGTCAGCAACTGCTGGTAGTAGGGGAAGAGGAACTCCTTCATCGTGTCCGGCGAGCACAGCGGGCCGTGGTTGTAGCAGATGTCCTCGGCGAAGAATATCTCATCCAGCGTGAGGGTTCTCTGGTGGTGGGCGATGACGGCGTCGGCCAGGTCGAACCAGGTCTTCATGCAGTCGTGGACGACGTCCGGCATGTCGTAGAAGGCGTACATGATCTCCTCCGGGCCGATCAGGCTGCGGAGATACATGTACCCGCCGACGATGCTTTGGCTGACCATGTAGCCCTCGGCCACGCGGGCGAGTTGGCCGGCGGCACGCTTTTCGTCGACGGCGTAGCGCTCGGGCGTGGTGGGGTCCAGCCGCCACTTGCAGTTTTCCACCCAGGTCTTCATGTCCTTCACCGGGTGGTCGATGTAGTCGGGCATGAAGCCGCTTCGCCGGCCGGCGAAAACCAGCAGGTGCCGCCCGGCGGAGTCCCGGTAGACCTCGTGGGCGCCGCGGTCCTCGATAACCTTCTCCTCGAACCCCGGGCGGAACGGCGCCTCGCACCAGCCCAGCCCCCCGAAGCCGACCGTGCCGCCCGGCTCGTAGCCGAACATCGCGGTGATCTCCTCGCGCGGCGTGTCCAGCGGCAGCCCCTGCTCGGCCCACGCCTCACGGCAGTAGAAGCCGAACTCCCGATGGCAGATCGGGGCGCCGGGCGTGACGGCGTAAGTGTCGCGGACCTTCCGCACGTTCTCGGGCATCTTCTCTCGCGGCACCGGCGCGTGCACGCCGTCGGGAGTGGTGGCGGGGGAGGGCTCGGCACTCATGCGGTTGTATCCTTATTGGGCGGGCGGCGCCGGCACGGCCGGGGGCGAACACTCGCTCACCCGAAGCTCACTGGCTCCCAGCACAGACATCGTGGCCAAGACCAGTGTGGCGGGTGAGCGAAGGCATTTCAATAGCTGTATTGTTTTCCCCGCCGGGTGATACGCCGTCACCCCAATACCGACCGGTGCCATGGCCACGCTTGCGTGGCCATGCCGGACGACAATTCCCCGCGAACATGCCCACGCAAGCGTGGGCATGGCACCGCACAGACTTGCCGGGACGGCGTACTACTCGCGCGGCGGAGACTTCTTCCGGCCGATGGCGAGGATCTTCTCGATGATCTCGGCGGTCAACTCGTAGTCTTTCAGCAGCGGGAAGCCCTGCCATATGACGTACCCGTCGGGCTCCAGGACGATGGCGTGGGGGATACCGAACACGCCCATCTTGTTCTTCATCCGCGCCTGGGTGTCGATGGCGCTGTAATACTCGATTTTCGGATCGGTCAGCTTGCGGACGTCGACTTCCGTCTCGTCGGAGATGCCGATGACGACCAGCTCGTCGCCGAACTTTCTGTGGAACGTGTTCAGCAGCGGGATCGACCGCCGGCAGGGGCCGCACCAGGTGGCCCAGAACTCGATCAGCACGTATTTGCCCTTGGTCTCGGGCTTGGCCGAAAGCCACTTTTCCACCACCAGGTCGGGCGCCTTGGCCCACAGGAAGTTGTCCGCCCAGAGGCGTTTGCCCTGCTTCGGCAGCGGCGATTCGTACTCGGTGTCGAACGGGGAACTGCCCGGGAATCGCGGGATCGCCTCCGGCGACGTCGCGGCCACCCTCTCGCCCGCCGGGCTCGGGCACGGCGCCTCGGCCGCGGCGGGGCCGGCCGGCGCCGTGGTCGGGCGCTTCGACCCGTGGCAGCCGGCCAAGCCGATCAAGGCCGACAGCGAGGCGGCCAGCACGACAGTGAAGCCGGCGTTGGAGGCAGATTGCTTCATTTCCTGGCGCTTCCTTTCCGTTGCCGCTCCGGCGACGTCCGGGGCCTCCGTTCTACGCGGCCCGTTCGCACGCGGCAGTACGCTTGTACCGTGAAAGCGGGGATCCCGCAACGATAGAGAATCAGCTACAGATGAACGCAGATCAACGCAGATGAGGCCACGGCAGAAAAAAAAAGCCTCTTCAGCGGCGTTTAGCGGCGGAGCTTGCTCCGCGCTGGCGTCAACAGCGAATGCACCACAGAGAGCACAGAGCACACAGAGAAAGAGGAGTAGAGGAGTTACGGAAAAAGGCGCACGAACGTGTACAGAGAACTTGCGGGCGGGTAGTGGGGAATCTGTGGCTCCACCGGGGCAAGCCCGGTGGGGGCCGACGCGCGGGCGGGCGCGGGTAGTGGGGAATCTGTTGCTCCACCGGGGCAAGCGAGGTCACATCGCGACCGGCTCCCATTCGGGGGCGGAGGACGCAGCCAGTCAGCGATTCTAACAGCTTCACGGGTGACTCAGATCCGAGTTTTGGTATCTGTCCCCGTAATTAGTCGTAGTGGAAGACTTCTTCCATGTCGGCCCACCATTCGCCTTCGGCGCGGTCGTCGAGGGGCTTTTGGCAGGGCATGCAAAGGGCCCACCACTTCTGGGTCGTCTCGTCGGCGGCCATTGTGGCCATGTCGGCGTCGAAGTCGGTGCCGACGTACTCGAAGTAGGCGAACAGGTAGGGTTCGCCGTCGTCGAGGGTGCGGAGGAAGATCGAGTAGTTGCGGAGGTTGGACTCGTGGATCATCTTCAGCACGTCGGGCCACACCGCCGCGTGCAGCTTCTTGTACTCGGCGATCTTCTCGCGGCGGAGTCGGATGACGCTTCCGTATCGCTTCACGGGCCTCACTCCTTTACCAGCAATTGGCTGGCTCGCACCAGGGTCGATCGTTGCGCAACCAGTCAACTCTGTGATGGCGGCAAGAGCGATAACCAATGACACTGCAGTCTTCAACGCACGGACCATCAGTTTCTCCTTTTCCGTGAGACGGGGTTCCGCGGGCCGCTTCGGACCCACGACCGTCTGGGACATTCTAGCTGGGATTTCCCAAGAACAAGACCTGAACCGGGAAATCCGTCCTTACGGCAGTTGGGCCTGGGCGATCTCCAGCAGCTCCCTCGCCGGAGCCGACCGCCGGCCCACGGGCGTCATCCAGGTGCAGCTGGCGTCGTCGGCGAGCAGGCGCTCCATCCGCTGGACGGCCAGGATGACCGAGGAGTGGTTCTTCCCCATGAAGCGCCCGATTTCCGGGTAGCTCATGGGCGTGTGTCGGCGGGCGAGGGTCATCGCCAGGGCCCGGGCCAGGCTGACCGTCTGGGTCCGCCGGCTGGAATGGAGGTCCGCCGGGGTGATGCCGAAGTAGGCCGCCACGGTCGACTCGATGTCGCCCAGGGCCACCGCGCTGTCGGTGCGGGCAAGTTGCTCGGCCAGGGCGTCGGTGGCCATCTGGCGGGTGACGGGTTTTTCCTCCAGGGCCGCCACGGCGGCCAGCTTCACCAGGGCGCCTTCCAGCTCGCGCACGTTGCCGCGAATGTGCATGGCGATGTACTCGAGCACCTCCTCGGGCATGGCCGTCCGCATGGCGCTCACACGGCGGCGGAGGATCGCCACCCGGGTGGGCAAAGACGGCGGGTCGATCTTGACCACCATGCCGCAGACGAATCGACTGACCAACTGCTGGCTGAACTTGGCCACCACCTTCGGGTGGGCGTCGGAGGTCATCACCACCTGCTTGCCCGCCAGGTCGATGGTGTTGAAGGTATGCAGGAGTTCCTCCTGGGTGGCCCGTTTGGCGGCCAGGAAGTGGATGTCGTCGATCGCCAGCAGGTCCAGCTTGCGGTACGTCTCGCGGAACGCCGCCACCTGCTTGGCCTTGATAGCGGAGACGAACTCGTTGGTGAACTGCTCGGCGCTGACGTACCGCCACCGCCGCGCCCGGCCGTTGGTGTGGCCGCGGGCGGCGTTGCAGATGCCCTGGAGCAGGTGCGTTTTGCCGAGCCCGCAGCCGCCGTGGATGAACAGCGACTTGAAGTCCTGTTGCTCCCCCGCGGCCACCGCGACCGCGGTCGAATACGCCAACTGGTTGGACGGGCCGACCACGAAGGTCTTCAGCGAATGCCGCAGCGGGGGGTCGCCCTGCCTGTCGTGGTGGCCCCGACGGCCGGTCCCGTCGGTGCTTCGGGCCACCTGAACCGCCTGGATGTCCAACTGGCGGCGGCGGAACTGGCGGCACAGGCTCGGGTCCACCGAGATCAGCAGCGGCATCGGCCCCCCGGTGCCCGCCAGGACGGCCTGCTCCAGCTCCCCCATGAAATGGTTCTCGATCCAGCCGGCGACGAACGGGTTCGGCACGCTCAGCTTGACGTGCCCGTCCTCGAGGCTGAAACGCGTGGTGGCTTTGAACCATGCATTGAATTTCTGCGGGCCCAGGCGTTGGGCCAGCGAGGCCAGGATGGCCTGCTGCGCGCCGTCGTGGCGCGCAGAATCCCCAGTAGCGGGCATTGCAGTATCCTCAGATGGTGGCGGCCAGCGTAATGCGGTTATAATCAATCCCGGCGGTACCCATGTCCATCCGCCGAGCGGAAAGGCGCTACGTCCCGTCATTGAGGCAACGCGTTCGACATCAGGCTCGACAGAATCTAAGCCCGCCTGGAGCGCGGGTCAAATGCAAAAACGAGTGCATTCTTATCCACATCCCGCCAAGATTCGAAGCGACGGACAGTTGCCTCGGGAAACTTTTTTTTCGTCCACAAGTTGTCCACAGCAGGCGCGCAAAAACGCGTCGCCGCGTGCGGCCGTCGCATCGCCATCGCCCGGGCGGTGCGGTGCGCTTCGCGACGGCGTCCCGGGCGAGAGGGTTGTCCGCGGGCGGCGTGGTTTTCTCGTACGGTCGGCGGCGCGTGGGCCTTGTGTGCGGCGGAATCGGCCGGTATAGTGGGCCTCATCGGCCGCGGACGCATCGTCCGGGGCATCGCCAGCACGGCCCGGCGCTGCGGCGCGGGGCACAGCAAAGTAGCGGATTGCCGTGGGCCTGTTGCCAGAGAGTTTTATTCTCCAAGTCCAGCAGGCGACAGATATCGTCGACCTGGTCGGGCAGTACGTCGCCATTCGCAAGCGGGGCAAGGATTATTCCGGGCTGTGCCCGTTTCACCAGGAGAAGACCCCCAGCTTCACCGTCAGTGCGAGCAAGCAGTTCTTCAAGTGCTTCGGGTGCGGGGCCGGCGGCGGGGTGTTCCAGTTTCTCATGCAGCAGCTCAAGTGCACCTTCCCCGAGGCCGTCCGGCAGTTGGCCGAGCGGGCGGGGGTCCCGGTGCCCGCCGACGGCGCCCCCGCGGCCGAGGCGGGGATGGATCGGGCCGATCTGCTCCGGCTGATGCGTTTCGCGGCCGAGTTCTACCAGCAGCAGCTTCGCGGCCCCGCGGGAGCGGCGGCATTGGCCTACGCCCGCGGGCGGCAGCTCACCGATGAGAGCCTTTCGCGCTTCGAGATGGGCTATGCCCCGGACGCCTGGGACGCCCTGTGCCGGGCCGCCCGCACGGCCGGGTACGGCGAGCGGCAACTGCTGGCCGCCGGGCTCGTGGCGTCGCGCGAGTCCGGGGGCGTGTACGACCGGTTTCGCAATCGACTGATCTTTCCCATCTTCGACGTCGCCGGCGGCGTGATCGCCTTCGGAGGCCGGGCCCTCGCCGCCGAGGAACGGGCCAAGTACCTCAACAGCCCCGAAACGCCCCTTTTCGACAAGTCCTCGGCCCTGTACGGGCTGCACTGGGCACGGCAGGCGATCGGGCAGCTCGACCAGAGCATTCTCGTGGAAGGCTACTTCGACGTGGTGATCCCCGCCCAGGCGGGTGTGGGCAACGTGGTGGCCACGCTGGGGACGGCCCTGACCGACCGGCACGTGCGGATGCTGAGCCGGCTGGCGAGCGACGTGGTGCTGGTGTTCGACTCGGACACCGCCGGTGTCGCCGCGGCCGAGCGGGGGCTGGAGTTGTTCATCGCCCAGGAGGTGAACGTTCGCGTCGCCACCATCCCGGACGGGAAGGACCCCTGCGATTACGTCCTCTCGGCCGGGGCGGAGGCCTTCCGGCGGCTGATCGGCGAGGCCCCCGACGCCCTGGAGTACGTCTGGCGGCGGCGTTCGGCGGAGCTGGCCGCGGGGGCCACGCTGGTGCAGAAGCGGCGGGCCGCCGAGGAGTTTCTCCGCGTGGTGGCCACCTCGACGGCCTATGGGGCGATCGACGCGGTCCGCCAGGGCCTGCTGGTCAACCGGCTGGCGCATCTGCTGGGGGTCTCGGCCGAGGAGATCAGCGGGCAGATCCGGCGGTTCGCCCGGCGGGTGCCCACCGCCTCGGGCCCGGCCCCCGGGCCGCCCGCGGGCGAACCGGCGCAGGGCGAGGGCGGCAGGATGCCCCTGCTCGTCGCCCAGAGGCGGGTCCTGGAGGTGCTGATCGCCCAGCCGGAGTTCTACGAGCAGACCGCCCGGCACGTGGGACTGGAGGATTTCACCGATCCGGTGCTGGCGGCCGTGGCCCGGGTGGTCTGGCGGCTGGGAAACGAGGGAAACCTGGACCTGGAATCGCTGTTGAACGTGGAGGCGGGCCCGGAATGGGGCCGGCTGGTCACCGATCTGGCCGACGTGGGTGAAAAACGCGGCAACCACGCCGCCACCATCGCCGCAGCGGTGGAGTGGATCGAACACGATCGGGGACAACGCGAACTGGCCACCTCACGCGACGCCAATGACGACGACTGGCTGCGAGAATTCACCGAGAAACGCAAACAGCCGGATGCCCGCCGCGGGCCCCGATGAGCCCGCCGGGGGAGCCGGCCGCGGCAGCTTCCGGTGGGAAAAGGGCTTAGCGATCGAAGAGCAGCGAAAGTGTGTGCAAAAAAAGCGGCAAGATTGTTGACTCGATGTCCGACAATCGATAGAATAAATGGTTCGGCGTGATTCAGCGCCGCGGTAGCAATGTCTTCTCTGGAGCAGAACTTCCATGACGACCACGATGGCCGAGTCTGTGAAGGACCTCGTCGGCAAAGGCAAGGCACGCGGATACCTGACCTACGAGGAGCTCAACGACGACCTGCCGGACCAGTTCTCGCCCGACGAGCTCGACGGGCTGCTGATGGTCCTGGACGAGAAGGGCATCGAGCTGATCGACCAGGCCGAGGTGGCCGCCCGGACGGGGTTTGCCGAAGATGCCCCCTCCGGCAACGGGCGGGGGAGCAAGAAGCCCACCAAGACGAAGGACGAACTGGAGAGCGACACCCGTCGTATCGATGACCCGGTTCGCATGTACCTCACCCAGATGGGGGAGATTCCGCTGCTGCGGCGGGATCAGGAGATCTCCCTGGCCAAGAAGATCGAGATGACCCGCATGCACTTCCGGCGGCGGGTCCTCGAGAACGATTACTGCATGGTGCAGGCGGCGGAGATTCTCCAGATGGTCGGCGACGGCGACTTGCCGTTCGATCGGACCATGAAGATATCCACGGCCGAGAACCTCGGCAAGGACATCATTTCCGAGCGCCTGCCGATCAACGTCAACTCGGTGGGCAAGATCATCGATGCCAACCTGGCCAACTGGAACGATCTGACCTCCTCGCGGCTGAAGGCCGAACGCAGGCGGCACTTGCTGAAGCGAATCTGGCGCCGCCGCCGTCGCGCGGCCAAGCTGCTGGAGGAGCTGTCGCTGCGGACCAGCAAGGTTCAGCCGTTGATGAACAAGCTCCAGCACATCTGCGAGAAGATGACCGAGCTGGAGCGGGCCGTCGCCAACGCCGATGCCAACCAGACGCCCCCCGAGGACGTCGAAGTGATGAAGGAGGAGCTGGAAGGCCTCCAGGGGCTGGTGCTGGAAGAGCCGCCCGTGCTCCGCAAGCGCGTCAAGGCCATCCAGAAGGTCTTCAACGACTACGAGCAGGCCAAGCGGGAGCTCTCCGGGGGCAACCTGCGCTTGGTGGTCTCCATCGCCAAGAAGTACCGCAACCGCGGGCTGGGCTTCCTGGACATTATCCAGGAGGGCAACACGGGGCTGATGCGGGCGGTGGACAAGTACGAATATCGCCGGGGGTACAAGTTCAGCACGTACGCCACGTGGTGGATTCGCCAGGCCATCACGCGGGCCATCGCCGACCACGCCCGGACCATCCGCATTCCGGTGCACATGATCGAAACGATGAGCCGGCTGCGGAATATCTCCAAGCGGCTCGTGCAGGAACTCGGGCGGGAGCCGCTCATCGAGGAAATCGCCAACGAGGCCGGCATGACCGTCACCGAGGCCCGCCGCGTGATGAAGATCTCCCGGCACCCGATCAGCCTCGACCGCCCCGTGGGCGAGAGCGAGGACAGCTACTTCGGCGACTTCATCGAAGACGAGTCGGCCGAGAGCCCCGTCGAGTCGGCCGGGGCCGAGATGCTCAAGGACCGTATCGAGGAGGTCCTCAAGACCCTCACCTACCGCGAACGCGAGATCATCAAGCTGCGCTACGGCATCGGCGACGGGTACACCTACACGCTCGAAGAAGTGGGGCGTATCTTCAAGGTCACCCGCGAACGCGTCCGCCAGGTCGAGGCCAAGGCCATCCGCAAGCTCCAACACCCCGTCCGCTCCCGCCGCCTCGAAGGCTTCCTGGAGAACAAGGTGCTCAAGGTCACCGAGATGGAGACGTCGCAATAAGCGGCGACCCGGACGCGGGAGCCCGTTTCGCCCCGTGAATCGACCGCACCTTGGCCCCCACCGGGCTTGCCCCGGTGGAGCCTCAGATTCCCCACTACCCCTGGCCGCCCCCACCTTGGCCCCCACCGGGCTTGCCCCGGTGGAGCCTCAGATTCCCCACTACCTGCGGCCGCCCTCACCTTGGCCCCCACCGGGCTTGCCCCGGTGGAGCGTCAGATTCGCCACTACCTCCGGCCGCCCCCACCTTGGCCCGCCGCCGCGTTTGGTGTTCACGGACCGGACACCGCGGTGGAACGCACTGTCGGCCCTTCGGGGCTGGACGTTGGCCTTTCGCATCCGTTTCCCCGCCGCTGACGCAGCGGGATCGACATAGGTAGGCCCTCGCGGGCTTTCCCTGTCACACCACCGTGCATACGGGTCCGTACACGGCGGTTCGATTGAGTTTAGCGGGCAACGG
>SDBU01007307.1_pt1 | contig 12754 bp, 13 predicted proteins | sample 2277071 | NCBI WGS metagenome assembly SDBU01 (sample SAMN10397929, study PRJNA504765) | marine sediment metagenome | isolation source: marine sediment core GS08_GC12, 126 cmbsf | place: Arctic Ocean: Gakkel Ridge, Loki's castle | collected 2008 | reverse complement strand
GTTCTCTTTGTCATAGTCGATTTCAAAGTCAGATGGTTTTTGTTCTACTATGGTTTTACCCATCTTTATAACTTCCAGCTCCAGCTTGGCCTTGTGCTCCAGTTCTTCCTCCGCTAAGTCTTCGAAGGCCTTGCGCATTTCCGGACTCTTGGTTCGCTTTGCAAGTATCCTATAGAAGTGGACAGCTTCTATCTCTCTTGCTATCGCAAATTCCCAAATCTCAATGTCAGGCCCAACTTCCGACATCGTCTATTTTCCTTAATAGTTGACAAGTCACAAACTACTGACTTTAATCCAAAACAAAACTCACATATGACCGTGCCAGACAAATGTATATCCACTAAACCCAGCCTGTAAAAATAAAGACCAAAAGAAACAATATAGGTAAAATCAATGCGAAACACTTTTTCATTTTTGGCCTCTGGATGTAACCCAGTTCGTATATCCTCCATGCAGCGCGATCTGCTAACTCATTTTTCCCCTATTTTTTCCCTGCCGTTCATATATGGTCGAAGCACTTTCGGTATCGTTACCGAGCCATCGGCGTTCTGGTAAAGTTCCAGAATGGGTATCAGTATTCGCGGGCTTGCAATTACGGTATTATTTAACGTATGGCAAAACTCGATTTTTAATTTCTCTCTCTGTCCTCTGTCATCTGTCTTCCGTCCTCTGTCCTCCGACTTCTGACTTCTGTGCCGCAAGTTCAGTCGTCTGGCCTGGAATTCGTAGAGTTTACTTGCGCTGTGCGTTTCGCAGTAACTGTTTCGCGATGGCATCCAGGTCTCAATGTCGTATTTTTTGGCCTGGCCCCTGCCTAAATCACCTGTGCAGACGTTCACAACACGGTAAGGCAGCTCTAATGCCTGCATAACAGCCTCAGCATTGGCTAAAATCTCTTCGTGATACTTTCCGCTTTCTTCGACGCTGTTTTCACAGATAACCACCTGCTCAACCTTGTCGAACTGATGGATTCTGAAAAGCCCGTAAGTATCTTTGCCGGCCGCTCCCGCTTCACGTCTAAAGCAGCTCGACAGCGCCACATACTTTTTCGGCAGCTCTTCTGCTTTTAATATCTCTTCCATATGGTAGGCTGTCAACGGCACCTCCGCGGTCCCTGCCAGATTAAGCAAATCTTTTTCCATTCGGTACGTCTGGTCCTCAAAGCCGGGGAAAAAGCCCGTCCCTGTCATTGCCTCATCTTTCATAAGGACCGGCACTGACATCGGCACATAACCCTTGCCGACCATTTGGTCCATCGTGAACCGCAGAACCGCCCAGTGCAGCAGTGCCCCATCACCTTTTAGAAAATAGTTTCTTGTCCCCGCTAATTTCACGCCCCGCTCAATATCTATAATGCCAAGAGCCTGGCCTAATTGCAGGTGGTCTTTCGGCTCAAAATCAAACTGCCGAATCTTGCCTTCTTTTCTTATCTCAACGTTTTCCGTATCGTCTTTACCCAACGGCACACCATCGTCAGCCGGCTGAGGTACCAAATACATAAGCTCATTAAATTCCGGCCGCAGTTCTATGACCTTTTTGTTATGCAACCTACCTTCGGTCTTTTTAAGCTCTGCAAGTTTACCCAAGGCAGATTCTTTTTCAGCCCCCGACAGTTTAGGGATTGATTTGCCGATGCGGTTCTTCTCTGTTGCGATATCTTGTAAGTGTTGTTTGGTCGTCAACAATTCGGCATCAACAGCCAATAGTCGATTGATATCGACGTCGAAGTGTTTGTCCCTTGCAGCTTTTTTAAACTTTTCCGGATTTTCACGTATTTGCTTAATATCAATCATAATTTCTATCCAAATTAGGTTATCAGATTATCAGGGTATCAGGTAGTGGGTATCAGGATATTAGGATATCAGGGCAGTTTTACCTTTTTGCGCCTTTCTTCTCTCTGATATACCGAGTATAACCATTGATACCCCGAATAACCTCTTCGTATTCTTCTACCCATTTTTGTGATAGCTCAGAATCTAAATAACCTTTGCCTGATATTTTGCGTATCTGGTTTTGGGTCTCTCCAGCTTCCTTTCTTGCTGTATTAAATCCCTTTATCTTATCATTATAGTAATATGCAGTATACCCCTCAGCGATATTATCACACACCGATGATGAGCAACGTTCAATCTGGTCTCTCAACCTAAACTTTTCGTCCCTCGGTAACGTCCTGCAGAATCTGTGAATTTCCTGCATAAGTTTATGTGCTTTTTGCCATACCCAAAGCTTTTCAAAGCCTGCCACCGGCTTTTCCTGATACCCTGATTTCCTGGTATCCTGCATCCTGGTTTCCTGATGACCTGATATCCGCCCTAGGTCCTCAGCCTTTCCACCTTTTGATAATCACTACGTTGTTCTGTCCGCCGAAGCCGAAAGATTCGTTCATTGCCACATCAACTTGCATCCTTCTCGGCTCGTTCGGAACATAATCCAGATCCAGCTCCGGGTCGCGGTCTACAAGATTCGTTGTCGGCGGCACTATATTATCACGTATCGCAAGAACGCACGTAATCAATTCCGCTGCGCCCGCCGCACCGATTAGATGTCCGAGCATACTCTTGACACTGCTGGCGGGAGTATTCTTCGCCTTTTCTTTGAAGACCGCTTTTATTGCTTTGGTCTCAATTGAATCGTTTTCCATTGTACTTGTGCCGTGCGTATTTATGTAGTCTATATCCTTATAGCTTATACCGGCATCGGCCAATGCGGCGTTCATCGCCTGGATAGCACCTCTGCCCTCTTCGTGCATATCGGTTACCCTGAACGCATCGGAGCTGCTGCCGTAGCCGATAACCTCAGCCAAGATTTCCACGCCTCTTTTTTTCGCAGACTCCAGCGATTCGAGAATCACTATCGCCGCGCCTTCGCCGAGTATGAAGCCGTCCCTACTGGCCGAGAACGGCCTTGACGCCGTTTCGGGGCTGTCGTTTCTTGTCGAAAGCGCCGTGAGACGGTTAAAGCCCGTAAGACCCAGCGGGTGTATCATCGAATGGGCACCTCCTGCGATTATTACATCCGCATCACCTCTGCGGATTAGCATCATCGCTTCACCGACGGCCTGGGTGCTGGCCGCACAGGCTGTAAGACAGCTCCTGGTCGGCCCACGAGCGCCGGTGAGCATTGCGATATGAGCAGCTGGCATATTCGGCTCCTGCTCCAGCTCGCGCATCGGGTCCATCCACCCGAATGCAGCAAGTGCCCATTTCCCCCAGTCCATTTCGCTGCTGTTGTCATCCCAACCTTTAACAATTGCCTCGAAGAAGACGTCATTGTCGACGGAGCCCTCACCTGCCCCAAGATAAATCCCTAATCTGCTGCGGTTTATTCCGTCAGTGGGCTTGTCGGTTTCGACATCTATGCCTGCCTGTCTGCAGGCCTGGGCCGTTGCGCCTATAACAAAGCCCGAACCTCGATTAGCATCTTTGTGAAGCTGTGGGTTCTTTATATGTTCCGCGGGGTTGTAATCTTTTACCTCGGCACTGAAGGTCGATGGAAATGTCGAGGCGTCGAAAATGGTCGTTTTGGCCATCCCGCTTTTGCCAGCCATCATCGCCTGCCAGAGGCTTTCCACATCATGACCCAGCGGGCAGACAATGCCCATCCCGGTTATTACAACTCGCTCAGCCATTTAGTTAATCATCTCACCATCAAAACTCTTCAATACCAAGGCGGCTGTCTGTCCGCCGTATGTATAGCTACAGCATAGGGCGTAACAGATCTCTTTCTGCAGCGGCTGCTTTATGATATTCAAATTGCAGCCATCGGCCTTTTGGGCGCAGTTTTTCGCAGCAGGTATCTTGCCTTCGGCCATTGCACAGACCGCAGCTACGACATCGAGCACTCCGCCTGCTGCGCCTGTATTGCTCAGCATACTTTTAGTCGGCCAAACAGGAATCTTTCGAGCTGATTCACCAAGGGCCGCCTCGATAGCCTTTGCCTCAGCGAGGTCATCAGCCGTTATCCCTGTTCCGTGCGGGATAATCAAATCCAAATCCCCCGGCTTTATCTTTGCATCTGCCATCGCTTTTTCTATCGCTATCTGTAATCCATAGCCACTTGGTTCGAGCTGTTCGTATGCCGGATTTATGCCGTTGCTCTGGCCGGACCCCGCTATCTCAGCGTAGATTTTCGCACCTCTTCTTTTAGCGTTTTCAACCTCTTCCAGTATAAGCATTCCGGCTCCTTCGCCGAAGACGGAGCCTTTCGCATCAGCGTCGAAGGGCCTGCACGAGCCAGCGGCGTCATCATTGTTTTCGCTTGTAGCTCTTTTGAGCAGACACTGTCGAATCATAACTATCGGATTTACCTTTGCCTCAGCTCCCCCGGCAAGGGCATAGACAGCGCCGCCGCGAGCGATAATCTGAGCCGCTTCACTTATGGCGATATGCCCAGCCGCTTCGGCACAGGTGATAGTGTTGCTCGGGCCTTGAATATCATGAATAATACCGATATGGCAGGCCAGCATATTCGGCAGATATTTCAACAGCCACAAGGGTGTTACTAACTCGACGCCCTCTTTGCCCCACTTGCGGATATCGAACTTGCCGTCGGTAACACTTGCCGCTACCGCCGGCGCAATCTCAACCAAATCGCAGCTTATAAGGCCCGCGCCCAGATTGATTGCCATACGAGTGGGCTCAACGTTGACATTCTCAGGGTCGATGCCTTTTGTAACAAGACCGCTGCTGACAAAGGCCTCGTTTGCCGCTATGACCGACAGTTCAATATCTCTCGACATCAACTTAGTGGACTTGCGAGCAGCCTTCGGCACGTATTGCTGAATCTTATAGCCCGGCGCCTGCCCGGCTAATTTGCAGCTAAAGCCCACAGGGTCAAAGGCCGTAATTGTGCTAATCCCGCATCGGCCGGCAAGCAGACCATCCCACATATCAGAAACAGTTAACCCGAGGGAACTTACCGCACCAAGGCCGGTGATTACTACGCGAGAAGAACTCATATTTACTATTGATTTTCCCTGCTGATTTTTTGTCACTAACTGATAACCGACGCAATTATCAATAATCAACAGTCAATAGTCAACAGTCAATTGCTAAAAGCAGTCCCCCGCATTAGCGATTTGAACGTATCGGTGAATACGAAGTTCTCTTGAGGAAATTCCTTACCTGCAAGGTTCTTGTCTATATGGCTGAACATCAAATCTATCTCGGCTACTAATTTATCATCGCAGCTAATCTTGCCGGTTGTACTTGCGGCCTCGTCTGTGATAGATTCAATTTTTGCTTCTAATTTTATCGTGTCACCCGGCTTAACATAGTCAAAAAAGGCAGCTTTTTTTATCTTTGCAAGGATAACCTTTTCCTCGAAATTCTTCGCTTCGCCGACAAGTATACCCGCCGTCTGCGCCATCGCCTCAATGCACAGCGTCTCAGGCATAACAGGAAAACCCGGAAAATGGTCGTGCAGATGCTCCTCCGCGAGCGTCACGTTTTTTATCGCCACAGCACGCTCGCCGCTGTGGAACTCAACAAACTTATCTATCCATATCCAGCGCATTTGAGTTGTTAGTATTTAGTCGTTAGATTTTTAGTCATTGCGAGCGAAGCGAAGCAATCTATTCACTAACGACTATTCACTATTCCCTATTTTACCCTCAACGTAGTTTACGATTGCCCCGACAGTAAACAAATCGCCTAACTTGTTGATATCAGGGTCGTCCTCGAATCCGAGTAAGTTGGTATGCGGCATCTTTTCCCGCAATTCACCTAAGCCCTTCTCGGTTAATTTGCCATTATTGACAAATTCGGGATTATTCATCAGGCTCTCAGCCGGAAACAGCTCCTCGCGCGGGATTTTTATCCCGAACGCTTTTTCCAGCCGAAACACTACATCCAGAAAGTCGATGCTCTCCGCTCCCAAGTCTCCCATCAGCGTCGCTTCAGTTGTAATCTCGTCATCGTCCACACCTAACGCATCGACCAGCACTTCCTGAACTTCCCCGAAAATTTCATCCCGACTCATTGCCATTGTTTTTTACCTCCGGCATTTTTACTTACTTTGTCTATGAACTATGAACTACCAACTACGAACTATCTTAGCAGTTTCCACCGCTGTTTCATACTTTCAATTATCTTCGCGTCTACCGCTGCCATTGCCGAATCTTCATCAGCCAGGTTAAAGTGCCTCAGGCCGAATTTTGCTTCCACAATCCGTTCGCCGTTCGATAAGCCGAACCCGTCGAAACTGCTGACGTTCTCTTCTATTGTCTTAGCCGTAACGGTATATTCTATTCTTGAGCCCGGCTCCAAAAAACTTTTGTATTTTACATTTCTTGCCTCTTTAAGCAATACCATACTGTGGGCAAAATTTTCCGTCTCTCGAACCAGCCACGACGCCGACTCAACCAATCCTTCCAGCAAAAGCACGCCCGGCAGCACCGGAAACGCCGGAAAATGGTCTGCTAAGTATTCCTCAGCCAAAGATACGTTCTTGACCGCCTTTATTTCCCTACCCGCTTCCAGCGAAACAATCCTATCAATCAGTATAAATCTCATAAATGTGTCGTTTCATTTAGCCCCCGGTTTTGCTTTCGCTGTTTCGGAAAGCACGGGGGCTACCATTCTGACCGCTGAACGCTAATTTCCGCCATTTTAGTGTTCCGCCGCCGCTTTTCCAGCTTTTTTCGCTTTTTATCTTACCGCGCCGCCAGACGCCGTTTACCCTTTGTCGTTATGCTTGTCCCCGCGTTTAATCCTGATTGCGGGGATTTAGTTCCGCAGTTTACATGAAGGTGCCCCTACACAGCAACCTTCCGTCGTTCACAACCAGGAATATATCTTCTATTTGGCAACCCCAAGAGAACGGCTATATTCTGTTCCCTTACACATCGACGGAACCGCCGGACTTGCCAATCTTTCCAACCCTCGTGTATATAGTAATTATTTTGTCCTTGCGGTTTCCGTCCCGGCTTATAACCATCGTCCGTGTAATCCAATGGCCGGTATCTGCAATCTATCACGCGCACGCCCCATCGTCGACAGGCATCGAGCTTTTTCCTCATCTCTTTATACGAAAGCGTGCAGTTGTATATCATAAACACAAAGATATTCGTGTGGTTGTACCCCACATCTTCGAGATACCCAATTACTTTTTTGACCCTCGCCCAATCCTTATGAGACCCATCCCACGCTACGCGCGGATTCGCAAATCGAGCTACCTTCAACAATTTCGCTCGTTCAGGTGTCAACAGTCTCAAATCAAACCCGCTCTGGCTCTCGCAGCTTACGTGATACCTTTTTTCTATCCGATGCTCAGAAACCTCGCGAAGAATCTTATCTATATGAGGGTTTGCAAGAAGGTTGTTATCATAAAACACTATTCGCCGTTTTTTTATCAACGGCAAAATAGTCTCTATGCATTTAAACTCCGGCTCTATCCTCCACGTCCCGCAGAAAGTGCATCTTCTTGTGCACCCCCTCGATGTATGAACAATCTGATAATCAAGGTCTTCCGGCAACAGTGAGTAATCCGGGATGACTTTCTCGGCTACCCCTCTACGATATAATCCTCTGTACACATACGCAAAAGGCGAGTTCTTTTTGCAGTGCTTTGGCATCAACGATGCGTAGATTCCTCCTATTTCAATCCGTGCCTTTGGATATGCCTTATGGTAAAACTCTGCCGCCTTGTGAACATACTTTGACCAATATGTGAAAACTGAAGTAATCAAAATTCTGTCTGGCTTAAACCCGCATCGTTTTAAGCCTCGCACAAGCTTAACCTTGTCCCCCTTTTGCTTATGGTATGTCCCTATTTTCAATAACCCGATCGGCAGAAAATGTGCATGATTTTTACTTTTTGTTGCTATTGGAAAATCAGGCTCTACTAATAATATCCTCATATGGTTCCAGCCATGCCATATATTATATCTAACTTAAATAAAAGGTTTTTCAATGCTGATTTATATGCTTTATAACCTACTTCATTTTTTTTCATCAAGCTCAAATCTCCCCATTCAACTTTAACACAAACTCCTTCAGAAACAATACAATATTCTCTAATATATGTTAATGGATCTGGTCCTTGCCTTTTATAATTATCCCATGTATCGATATAAATTAGTAAAGCAGCCATAGGAAGTATTGGTACATTCACCGGAATTTGTTTAATTTTTCTAAGCCTTGGCCATATCTTCCAGTCATGTAATAAAATAGATAAAGCTGCGACAGTTGCGTGCGTGATTATAAAAGGTCTATTCCCCCTTTGTGCTGCTGCTGTAGCTTTTTTGAAAATATCACCGAGAAAATCAAAAGCGCTCACAACAGAATGTCTTCTTTCTTCATACAATTTTATCCATTCAGCCGTAAGGTCTCTAGAATCTTCATCATCTATAGCCCCACCATCCCATTCATTATCATTACTTTCATTAACTACAAAAGCACCGAGAGATCCAAGAACCCTTCGGGCAGCGATATTATGTTCCTTTGTCCATCTTTCATGCCTTATATTAATCGAAACTTCAAAGTCTTCATCGTCTAAGTGGCTATGTATATACTCTTCCATAGCCTCTTTAAGCCTTCCGGTATCATGAAATACAGCAGTCAATAACCATATATACTCAACTTTAAGTTTCCCCTTGGTGACTTTACATAAAGGCTTTTGCGCCTTTCTAAATATATTGTAGAACTCATTTATAACAGGACAACCTGCCAAAAAAACTCTAAATGAATGTATAGCATGCTCACTGGAGCCAGGATTGTCGAACCTCAGTATTGCTTCGAAATTTGCTAGTTTCATAAATTGACGATGTTGGTCGCTGAAACTTGGATGGTAACGCAGTAGTTTATCTACTGTTTTATTGACCAGATCCAAAGTTTTCTGTTCGTCGTCACCTATAGCTTCCACATTTTCAATGAAAGCATCGATAACGTTATGAAAATATAGATTCTTTAATCCCTTGGCTTTCTCCAAAATAACAGTAGGAAACCATCCTTCTTCTAAAGTTAGTTCTTCCGTCTGACAAACATCTAATTTTGTTCCTAAAATTGTTTGAAGTCCGATGCCGGGAATGACTATTTTTAAACCAATGTTATTTGCTATACAAAACCTTTCTATCTCAGGATTATCTTCGATGCTATCTTCAAATGTAATAATCATTAAAGATAGATTCGGATTTTCCTCCAATAATTTCGGTATAATCGTTGTGTATTGATACATTGGAATTGACCCGCTAAGTATCAGGTCTATTGCTAAAAACACCTTCTTGTCCTCTGATGTTAATAAATAATTGGGCCTCCAGTGACATTTCTGAATCCATTTTGGGTATTTTTTCAAAAATTTTAATTTAGGGTATGATTCTTCTAAATATTTTTTAATCATATCTTCTTTCAATTCCACCCTGCCCCTATTTCAAAAGACTATTGAGTTTTCTAAGTTTGTTGCTCAAAGTAGTTTTGAGTAAACTTAGCCCATTTCGCAACTCTTTGGCTTGTCTAGGAAAGCTTATTATCTGAACTGCTTCGACTTGTTCTATCATTGGATTCAAAAGTTGACACTTTTTTAATATGTCGTCTGCTAGTTCAACTTGGTCTTTTGGTGGAGGATAAACTCTGTCATAACGAAGCTTCACCTCTTCTGGTGTCAAATCGGGGTCTGTGATAAATTTCTCTAGAAGTTTTTCTGCAAGTTTTTTTTCTTTAATTGTGTTTGCTCTTTGGACTATAGGTACTATATTTTCTATAAGGGCGCGAGCAGGTTTAATTACTTTTTGTCGCGCTTTTTCAACTAATACTTTGCGCACCGTTCGTTTACCTAATCTTATAAGTAGTTCAGGATAACGACGGTCAAGCTGTTCCACAAAGCTTTGTTCAAACTGTACCAAATGACTCCATAATATTTTCCTATCTTTAACTTCATCCAAAACACTTTCGGGATAGTGTACGGCTCTTTGCAACTCTTCTATTTGCGTATCGCTACATGCTGTACGAGCTTGTAGCTCTTTAAGCAATTCTTTATCATTCTTGAATGACTGTCTGCTTTTTAGCTCTCTCTTAATTCGCCTAAAAGCTTTTGCTATTGCCACAGGTTTCCATTGCTTCCTTAGCATATGGATATGAAAAGCCTGAATAAGTTCATCCATTTTGTCTTTTGAAGTAGCAATGTGAGCAGGAATTTGCTTCCTATTAGTTACAAGCGCTGCCCTGAGACGTCTCTCTCCATCAACGAGGATGTATTCCCTGTCCCCATGTCGAAGTTCATGAACTACAACAGGAACAAGTACACCAAATTGCGCAACGGAATCTTTTAACTGCTCAAAGGTTTTATCCTCACGTATCTGCTCAGGACTTTCGCCTCTTGGGTTCTGTGCGCTGAAAGCAATTTTCGTTGGAGGGATTTGTTTTAGCTGGTATTTATCTGTCATCTTTTTTACTCCCAGGAGATTGTGCCTTCTTTTGTTTTAGAATGGCATAATCCGTTATCTTTATTTGATATTCCCATCAATTACATTAATACTACCCCTTCCCATGTCATCTTCAACCCGCTGTCGACATTTTTCTTTTGTAGGCTTTTGCCGCCAAACCAACTATAATTCATAATGAACCGCCCGTCAATCGTCAAAACACTCTCGGCATCGACCAAATGCGCAAGGGGGCAAAAGCAAAAATCAAATTTTTCAATATTTTTTTATCTCTTTCCACATAAGCACTTACAAATTTTGACCATCCCAAATATATATGAATTTTCGACTAAATGCGCAGGTTCGCCCTAATTATAGAGGGTCGCGTTCTTTTCGAACCACCCTGTAAAAACCAAACTTGTGCCATAGGTATTGTCAATTAGGAACACTCATAATGGTTACAGAAGCTCAAATCATCACCATCTTCAACATCCTCGTCGCTCTACATTTGTCGAGAGGCCTCTACAAATCCACCCTTTTTATGCAAAACAAAGCCAATTTGCTGAATAGCCGGATGAGCGTAACTCCTGTTTTAACAAAGGATTATGAAAATGTACGCCTTCACAGAGACTTCAAAAACAAAGCCAAACAAACCCAATCAAACCCAATTTCAAACCCACTTGCACCCTCAAAATTTACCCCTGATTTCCCCGTTTTTGCAATTCTGGATATTTCCAGTTCTGAATTACAGCGGCTGTTGGATAAACAAAGTCTATTTCTTTGTGGACTTGGAGGCGAGATGCTTTTTGACCTCCTCGCGGATGAACTTTAATCTCTCGCGAATGGGCAGCTTTTGGGTGCAGGCTTCTTCGCATTGGCCGCATTCGGTGCAGTTTTGCAGAAAATCATCCTCGAGCTCAAACCCCCAGTGCCATTCGAGGCGTCCAATCACATCATTAATTTTTCCGGTCAGGACATAATGATTGTAACAGTCCATAAGTTCCGGCACACGTATACCTTCCGGGCAATCGTCGCAGTATCGACAGACTGTACAAAGTTCATTGAAGGATTGACTCAGACCGGCACGGATTCTTTCGACGGTTTTTTGTGGTATCGGCTTATACCCTTCGACTGCGCTGACTGCTTCTTTGATGTGCTTTTGTTTGCTAAAGCCCACCAGCCTAATTGTGATGCGGGGGTCACTGAGTAAGAACCGCAGCGCCCCTTCAACTACGGTTTCGTCAGGCTGCGTTTTTACAAAGGCGAATCTTTCAGGATTCTGGGGTATGATTCCGCCCCCAAGGGGGTTCATAACAACGACGCCGAGATTAAGTTTGGCGGCTGTCTCAAGGGCGGCCTCTCGATAGGCAAAGTTCATAACCGAATAGCCAAGCAGAACACCTTCGAATGGATAGTCTCGCAGCATCTTGCCGATGTCGGGGCCGGTCATATGAGTCGAAACGCAGATGTGTTTAATCAGACCTTCGCTCTTTAGTTTTTCAAATTCTTTAAGAACGCCGTTAGCCTTTCTCCGGCGGTATTCATCGAACGAGAGGACACACCAGGAATGGTAGAAATCGATGTAGTCGAGGTTCATTCTTTTTAGCGATGTTTCGAGGTCTTTGCGAACCTGTTGGGGCTCCGCCTTCATACTCTTGGTGGAAACACAGAAGGGTTTTTGGGAGCGGGTCTTTTTCATTTGTTTGAAGGCGGCACCGAAGATTTTCTCCGATTCGCCGTAGCCCGGCGCGGTGTCAAAATAATTTATGTCGGCATCGTACGCGGCTTTGACCAGCGCAGCACAGGAATCGAGGTTTTTTTCATCGAAACGCATTCCGCCAAAGCCTATGGCGGAAACTTTAACACCGGTTGAGCCATATGTGCGATAAATCATAATTCCGGCACCCCCTGCTATTTAAGCAAATCATCGTAAACCGTAACACCGTCAACAACTTTACAGACGTGGACGGCATGTTTTTGGGCATACGCAGGATGGCTGCGTGGATATGCGTTATCGACGGCATCTTTTAGAGAATCGACACTGTCGGCACGCACCAGTGCACCGGCCGCGCCTGCGTCACCTCCGCCCAACATTCTCTCCCCCAACACACCGGCTACTGTTCGTGCGATATCGCACATCGTCTCTAATTGTGGGCCTGAGATTTTATAATCGTCCCGCAGGCCAACACCGTCGGTTCGGAATATGCTCCCCACCGTTTCTATGTCACCGGCTTTCCAGGCGTCGAGCATTTTGTAGAAGCGCTGCTGTGCACCGAAGATATAGTTCAGACGGTCACACAAGTCGGGGTGCTTATCCCCAAATTGAACGACTATACGTTCGTAGAGAGCCTGGTCTTTTATGTCAGCCAGGCAGGAGATATCATAGCCTGCTTTCTGTAA
>SDBU01007306.1_pt1 | contig 12755 bp, 10 predicted proteins | sample 2277071 | NCBI WGS metagenome assembly SDBU01 (sample SAMN10397929, study PRJNA504765) | marine sediment metagenome | isolation source: marine sediment core GS08_GC12, 126 cmbsf | place: Arctic Ocean: Gakkel Ridge, Loki's castle | collected 2008 | reverse complement strand
CCACAAAGCCCAGGGTTACCGCTCCACTCATGGTCAGTGCCCAGACCCCCCGTCTGAGGGGCGACCTGGCCCAGAATCCTTCCTCCTCAGAGCCCAGATAGAGGGAGACGTAGGCGGGAAGCATGGCGATGCCACAGGGGCTCACCGTGGTCACCATGCCCGCGCCAAAAGCGTAGCCAAAGGGCAGCAGGCCGGCCAGGTTAGCTACGAAGCTCTCGAGCATTTTTAATCTCCAGGTTAATATCATACACTGAACAGTCGCTGGATACCATCTACGGCTACTCCCAGAGAGCCGGCCGCAAACCAGGTAGTGACGAGGTATAGAGCCGTCGTCCTGACTTTTGCCGGTCGGCAGAGATGGCGAATCACGGAAAAACTGGTACTGGGAGCGGCTATCATGATGCTCAGTGCTGTTCCCAGGCTGACTCCTTTAACCAGCAATGCCGAAGCCAGAAGGACCTCGGCGCCGCCAAATAGCTGGAGAGGCATGGCAAGGAGAGCCGCCAGGTAAGGCCCTGGCCAGGCGCCATCGCCCAGCCAGGGGCGAATTACGTAGGCCGGGACGTATATGGTCAGGGCGGAAGCCAGAACGAGGCCGATGATAAGGGGAATGACCGCTCTGTCCACCTGGCTGGCGAAGCTTTTCCAGGTAACTTGAGCCACGAAGCGTAGTTGGCCCGGGGGCAATGCTGGCGTGTCACCATTCAAGACCCTAGAGGGAGACACCGCCTCCTCTACCGGTCGTGGCTCTTGAAAGTTTCCCGGCTTGCGTGAGATTACCGAGGTGACAAACCAGCCCAGAGAGAAGGCATAGAGGGATGTCACGATTACCCGTAATAAGACCGCCTTCACACCGATGATAGAAGTTACCATTAAAGCCGGTACAGAAGCGGTAAGACTGAAAAGTAGTAGCCCGCTGAAAACTACCGGGGCTGGCCTTTTCCCGCCGGGGCACCACAGCAGAAAAAGAACAAGACGCCATATCCAACCTAACGGCCGGTAGTTGAGAAAGCGGCTGCCTAGCGCTCTAAGGTCAATCCCCTTCCTTTGTAATGTGGCTATCAGTCCCGTAGTTAGTGCCAGCCCCAGCCAGGCGGCTAAGAATAATGGCCCGTATTCAAAGACAAACTGCTGGAACCTGAAAAGAGTGGCTAATATGTCTGCTATCTATCCGCTCCTGAAATAGAAATGCGCGCCCTCACGCCCCGAAGATGAGGCTCCACAGGACAACTGCTATCAGGATAGTGACAATACCCAGTACCAGCCCGGCCAGCATCTACATTGTCGATTTCTCCCAGAAACTGGGCAATGGTCAGGTCTCTAAAGTCATTCACCAGAGAGCGAACTACACTCCGGGAAGTTTCATGCAAGAACTCATCCATACTCCTGGCTACCCGATAGCGGTATCTTTTCCCCTCCATAGTGCGGCTGAGCAGTCCCTTGTCCCCCAGGTGGCTCATAACAGTCATTACCGAGGTATAGGCAATGGGTCGCTTACGGTTAATAGTCTTGGCCACTTGCTGAACCGTGGCTTCCCCTGCCGGCCACATGCACTCCATGCCCTCCAACTCCAGGCTGCCTAAAAGCTTCCTGAGTATAGCCGCAGCCTGTTCCTTCGGTCTCTTAACACCGTTATCAGCACTCATACTTTTATACACCCTAATTTCATTACATCCGTCAGCACTTATGAAGCGGATTGAGAGATACCATCTACTATTACATGTTAGCAGATGGGCTCCTCTTTATCAAAATCAATAAACCATTTGTGCGACTTGACGTTTACCGTATCACTCGACGGCTTTCAGCACACCAGGCGGTTCCCCTTATTGTTTTGCTACGGAAAGTAATGTATTTGTAAATAGCTTTTAGCTGGGGTAGAATCGAATTAGAGGAAATCTCTCAACCGAAAAATATCGTCGATAAGACAGATATAATATTGTGGAGGCGTCGACCACTTCAAATTTCGGCGCACTTGGTGCGTGGTGGCCGAAGGTAGTAGTTGCCGACGACGGCAACATCAGGTGCTCTAACCAGCAAGGCAGGAGGTAACATGGTGGAGATAAATCTCTCTGAAATCACCCCTGAACACCTTTATCTTTCGCGGCGTAAGTTCCTGGCGGGCATTGGTGCACTGGTTGCAGGCACTCTCTTTCTCGGTGGTTGCCGCCGAGATGATTCCTCGTTAGCCCCGGACGAATCCGGGGATGATGAACTTACGCCTTTTGAATCCATCATCAGTTACAACAACTTTTACGAGTTTACCACCAGTAAAGAGGGGGTGGCACGCCTCTCGCGTGATTTTAAGACATCGCCCTGGACGGTAGAAGTGGGGGGGTTGGTCAGCAAGCCGCAGACCTTTGCCATAGACGACCTGCTACGAAAGTATCCCCCGGAAGAACGGGTCTACCGTCTGCGCTGCGTGGAAGCCTGGTCCATGGTTATCCCGTGGCTGGGATTTCCTCTGGCGGAACTGTTGAAAGAGGTGGAGCCCACATCTAAAGCCAGGTATGTGCGCTTTGAAACGCTCCACGACCCGGAGCAAATGCCTGGCCAGAAGAGCCAGGTGTATAACTGGCCATATGTTGAAGGCCTGCGCCTGGATGAGGCCATGCACGACCTGACGATTCTGGCTAACGGTATCTATGGCAAGCCCCTTTTTCTCCAGAGTGGCGCACCTCTCCGCCTGGTTGTGCCCTGGAAGTACGGTTTTAAGAGCATCAAGTCGATTGTGAAAATCGACCTGGTGGAAGAAATGCCGGTCTCTCTTTGGATGGCCACCGCCCCCCACGAATATGGTTTCTATTCCAACGTGAATCCTGATGTGCCCCATCCCCGCTGGCCCCAGTCCAGCGAGCGCCGGATTGGCGAAATCTCTCGTCGTAAGACCCTGCCCTTCAACGGTTACGCCGAGGAAGTTGCTCACCTTTACGAAGGCATGGACCTGAGAAAGTTCTTCTAATGCATAAGCTCAGGAGACATGCGCCTCAGATAATAATCCACATTGCGGCGTTGCTGCCGCTGGCAATACTGGCTTGGAACTTCACGCAGAACCAACTGACGGTAAACCCGATACAGGAAATCACACTCCGTACTGGCACCTATAGCCTGGTTCTACTGGTGCTTTCCCTGGCCTGCACGACCATCAACAGAGTATTCGGGCTTAAACTGGTGTTGCCGTTACGTCGCCCGCTGGGGATTTATGGGTTTATGTATGCCGGTCTGCATTTCCTGAACTTTATCGGATTAGATTATCGCTTTGACCTCAATTTGCTTCGAGAGGATGTTTTCGGGAAAGCCTATATATGGGTAGGTTTGGTGGCTTTGCTGGTCTTATTACCTGTGACTATTACCTCTACCAGGGGATGGGTGACGCGACTGGGCAGAAACTGGGTACGTTTGCACTGGTTGGTGTATCCAGCCGCCCTGCTGTCCGTGGCCCATTTTCTGTTGCTGGTTAAGGCAGACATCCGTGAGCCGTTGCTCTACGGCGCAGTGGTGGTTTTGTTGCTGATAGCTCGCCTGCCGCCGGTTAGAAAAGCGGTGAGGGAACTTGGCCGCCAGTTGAAGTGGAAGCGAGGAATTTCTCCGGGATAGGTAGCGTTTAATACCTATCAATGCCCCTGTTTTTCATTCATGATTCTCTCGTACAGTTGCTCAAAGTCAGGTAGTGGCAGGTGGTCTGTAATATCAGTCCTCAGTCTTAATTTCGCCGCCCCGGTAGTGCACCGGCTAACACACACACCGCACCCGATGCACCAATCTTCGTCAACAGTAGCGTAATCGCCTTCGATAACTACGGCATCAACGGGACATATCTCGACGCAGGTACCGCACGCAATGCATTCATCTTCATCCGTCTCCCGAATGAAATAGGTGGCCATCAGGATATCTCTCGGTATTTTTCTTCTCTTTATGGTACCCACATTCCAGCAGGCACAGCCGCAGCAATTGCAGTTATGTTTTATGTCTTTTACAGCGTTGTCAACAAAGTGGACCAGCCCGGCCTCTTCACTCTTTCTAATCACCTCCAGTGCTTCGTCTCTGGTGATTTCCCGGCCCAAGCCCCGTTCTATCAAATACTGAGCCAGGTCATCAAATTTCATGCACACTTCGAGGGGATGGTCGCAGCCTCCCCCTCGCAGTTGCGCCATCATACGGCATGGGCAATGTGCCACCGCAAAGACTTCAGCCTGGTTAATAACACTTTCCATCATGTGGGAGGGAAAAACTGCCTGCATAGCCTGGTCAATTGTCTCCCCCACCGGAATGTAGCGGAACGGTTTGGTCTCGGAGCTGGCAAAGGCATCAATGTGTGTTTGACGGTCAAAGTACTTGCAAATCAGCCTGGCCATATGCCTGGCATGGGGTGTGTCCTCTCCTTTCCAGAAAAAGGTCTGGGGAAACCCAAAGCCGACCTGCTGGAGGGCATACCCCTTCTCCCCGTCCGCAGTCTTGCCGGAAAAAAGTAGCCCTCGTTCGGCAAGGCTCTCGAGTATATTCCCGAGTTTTTCCTTCGGAAGATTTACTTTGCGGGCAATCTCATCAACCCCTACCGGTTGCAATGGCGCAACTCTGGTGGGCAGCGCTAGCAGCATTTCTGCCTCGGCAGGTGTCAAATTCTCCCTTAATATTTCTAACAAATCCTCTCTATAGGGAAATCCCATCCCCAGTGCCGAGAGGTGAACTGCCAACTGTTCGTATATATCTTCCATATTGAGTCCTTCCGTAGTTCGCTATTTAGCCATAATTATAACATTCTTATCCGGTTTCCGCCTAGTTCATCCCTATTAAGACAAAAAGTGCCCTCGCCGGTAAAGGGGGGAGGCGTTCTCTGCGCCCCCTTTTTTACCCGATACAAAGTGTTATCTCCTCACCTGCCAGTTTCTTTCATCAACAATAGTCTTATGCTCTTCAGGAATTGTACCCGGTGACACAAAGTTGATTTTATCAAACCTGAGGCGGCAAGCATCCTGGAAACTGGTCTGAAACTTCTCAGAAAGCGTATCCCGGTCAATAGTTTCATCAGCCAGCTCAAGGTTAATGGTTATTTCATCTCTGTATCCAACCCGGCCTACTATAACCTGGAGGTTCGATATTACCGGAAATTTGGAAACTACCGTTTTTACCTGGCCAGGAGTGATGTATAAACCTCTCACTTTGAGGGACTCGCCCAATCTGCCCAAAGCCCCCATGAATCTGATGGAGGTCCGGCCGCATGGGCAGGGCTCGTCACTATATGCAGTAAGGTCTCCGGTCATATACCGGACCGTTTGAAATGCGTCATTATTATACAGGGCAGTGACTACCATTGCCCCTACTTCACCGGGCCCTAGCTGTTTACCGGTATCCGGATCAACTACTTCTAAAAATACCTCTTCATGCACATGACACCCGTTCTTTTGGCTGCATTCGCAGCCCATCCAGATAGCGGCGAATCCTCCCCAACCATCAATCACATTGATGCCGTAATCCCGTTCAAGGGTATTTCTTAGCTCGGGAAGGACTGGTTCACCTGATACCAGAGCCGACCGCATTTTGAATTCACGGAGGAAATCATAGCCTAACTCATCTGCCTTCCGCACTATATTCACTAAGAAGGTGGGGCTGCCGGCATACCCCTCAATACCTAGGTCGTGAATCATGTTAACCTGGATTTCGGTATTACCGGTTCCTGCCGGGATGGGTGCCATCTGGCCCAGTATCGCCGCATCGTTAATTAGAATACCGGCACCAAACAGCATGGGCCAGGAGCAAATTACCATATCGCCTTTTCTCATGCCAGCGGTATGCAGCGCCTTCAATGCTGGCCTGGCGTATTCTGGCGAGCTGAAAGGGAAATATAGAGGCCCTGGTGAGTAGATAACTCTATATAGGCGTTCTTTGGGGATAGCCAGAAGTCCACCGAAGGGTGGATTTGCTTTTTGTAGCTCTATTACTTCGTCTCTGGTGATAGGCGGAATTAACGCTAAATCCCTGGTGGTCTTTATTTGGTATGGCTTGACCCCCGCTTTGTCCAGCCGGTCCTTTGTTGCCGGCGCATGGTCGTAGGCGAATTGAATAACCTGCCTTACCCGCTCATTGTAGTACCGTTCCCTTTCCTCAAGGGGCATTGCTTCTTCCGGGCTATATAGCTCATCCTTCATTGAAAGACACTCCTTAATTCAATTAACCGAGCCACCCTTTTCCTTCTCTTGTCGTGTCTTGCCTCTCGGTAGCTTTTCCGGGTTCTCATGTGGCTGAGGCTGGTGTTGAATTCCTGGGTTTCTCCAGTTATTATCTTATTATACGTCTCCATAGGTTGAAGTCAAAGGATATATGGGCAAAACAGTCATCCGCCCAAACCGAGCAGAACCAGGCGATATCGTCTCTTGACAAGGCTGGGCGGGGCGGATTAGATTATCTATTAACAATTTATGTTATTAGTTACGACGGTTCACACTATTATGTATCGCCGCAATAGGTTGGCCGGTGAACCTAGATTGCCCCACTATGGCATCATTGATAGAGAGGAGAGAACATGATTTTAGGCGACATATTCAGGCGCAATGCCAGGAGGTATCCCCGGAAGACCGGGGTAGTATTCGGCTCAACAAGCCTCAGCTTTGGCGAGTTTAACCACCGCATAAACAGGTTGGCTAACGCCCTAATAGCTCTGGGAATGCACCCGCAAGATAAAGTGGCTATCATTCTTGACAACTGTCTCGAATATATTGAGCTTTACTGTGCGGTACCCAAGGCGGGTGGTATCGGCGTGCCACTAAATACCAGTTTAAGCACGTCAGAGCTGGCTTACATTATTAACAACGCCGGGGCGAAAATACTGGTTTTTGGGGAGAGGTTTGCGCCCACTATTGATTCACTGCGCGGCGAGCTCGATTCAGTGGAAACCCTGGTAAGCATCGGCGCTTCGGCCCGGGGGTCAAGGGACTATGAGCAACTGCTCAATCAATACCCCACTACCGAGCCCGAAGTTAAAGTGGATGAGCAGGATATCGCTTACTTTATATACACCAGTGGCACCACTGGTCTGCCTAAGGGCACGATAATAACTCACCGCGGAATAACAGAAAGCGCCGTAAACTACATTCTAAGCGCCCGCTTGAGACACGAGGATGTCGGACTGGTAGCTGCGCCGCTCTTCTGGGGTGGTGCCCCCCTTGTCAGTATCGTACCTCAGGTATACGTAGGCGGCACTCTGGTCATCGCGGATAGTTTCACCCCGGAAGCTATTCTCAGTCTTATCCAGAGAGAAAAGGTAACTACCACCATGATGCCACCATCAATGATTATGGCTATGATTGAGCATCCCCAGTTGAGTAACTATGATACCAGTAGCCTCCGCCAGGTGTGGTTCGGCGGCGCACTCATGCCTGTGGAGTCTCTCAAACGGGCGATAAAGACCCTGGGCAACATCTTCGTCCAGTCTTATGGCATGATTGAGTTTAACCCCATTAGTTTAGTTGTTCGTGATGAGCAGGTAATCGAAGGACCGCCGGAGAAGGTCAAAAGGCTCGCTTCCTGCGGGAGGGAACCTATCAATGTGGAAGTAAGGATTGTTGACGACGAAGGCAGAGACGTGGCGCCGGGTGAGGTGGGCGAGGTGATAGGCAGAGGGGACAACATGATGAAGGGCTACTGGGGGATGCCACAAGCCACTGAAGAGGCGTTGAAGGATGGCTATATGCATACCGGTGACCTGGCAACCATGGATGAAGATGGTTACCTGTACCTGGTGGGGAGAAAAAAGGATGTAATTGTCAGCGGGGGCAAAAATATCTATCCGGCGGAGGTGGAGGAGGTAATCTATCAGCACCCGGGCATAGTTGAGGCCACAGTAATAGGGGTGCCCGATGAAAAACTGGGCGAGGCGCTCAAGGCAGTGGTAGTGATACGTAAAGGGGAAAAGGTAACCGCAGAGGATATAGTAGAGTTTTGCCAGCAGAGGTTACCGGACCACGCCCGCCCAAAATCAGTCGCCTTTATGGAAAAGCTACCCAGGAATCCGGCGGGAAAGGTATTGAGGAAAGCGCTGCAGGAAGAGCGCCATTCTTGAGGATGAAGGGGCAGACCCTCCACACACTTACTGCGGGGGAATATGCCATCAAACAGATAAAAACCCGCAGTGGCCACCGCCAGGCAGAATTGCTGCCTCTCTAGCCCGGCGCTGCATGAATATCAGCATAAAATTGAGAACTGGCGGTTTTCGTCAGGTAAGCCTTTCACTGAACATGATTTTGTATTTGCTCGCTGAGAGCCGGAGGTGCTGAATGAAGGAGAAAAAGGTATTGGGGGGCAGGGAGAAGGTAAAGGTAGCGGTGGCGCAGGCCGCTCCGGTCTTTATGGATAAGGTAAGGACTATTGAGAAGGCTTGCAACCTGATAAGGGAGGCGGGGAGAAACGGGGCCGAGCTTATTGTCTTCCCGGAGACTTTCATACCCGGATACCCGGCTTTCTATACCGGGGGCTGGGAGAGCCAGCCTTCGGAATGGGTGCCTTATATGGCAGCTCTTCAGGATAACTCGGTAGTGCTCCATAGTGCCGATACGGAGGCTCTGGGGGAAGCGGCTAGAGATGCTGGTACCTACGCTGTAATTGGTTGCAATGAACTGGATGACCGCACGGGGAGCCGAACGGTTTATAATACCCTTATCTTCTTTGACCGCAGTGGTAAGGTCATGGGCAGGCATAGAAAGCTCATGCCCACCTATACGGAACGGACTTACTGGGGGTGGGGAGATGCCAGCGACCTCCAGGTTTTTGATACTGATATTGGCCGGATTGGCGGATTAATCTGTGGCGAGAACCTCATGGTTCTGCTGAAAGCGGCCATGATGCAAAAAGGCGAAGAATTCCACATCGCAGTCTGGCCTGGTGCCTGGAGTGGTCATGGTAAGGCACATCTTATGGACCCGGAAACAGACCCGGCGGGGGGGACCTCTCTGATCTATCCCCTCATCAGGTCATATGCCGCTGAGTCGCAGGCCTTTGTCCTCAGTGCCAGCGGTATCCTGGGGAAAAATGACTTTCCGGAAAAATGGCATCGTCTCAGGGATAGCCATCATACCAGCTACAGCTGGGCGGTGGGTGGGAGTGCCGTGGTTAACCCTCACGGGCGGTTTATCACCGGGCCGTCAATTGGAGAGGAGACCATTCTCTATGCTGATTGCCACGCTCATCATATTAAGATAGCCAAAGCCCTCTTCGATTGTCTGGGCCATTATACCCGGTGGGACGTAGTTCGTCTCCAGGTAAGACGAGAGCCCTGGGCACCGGAGGTTGAGATTAAGAAGCCAGTAATCGAGCTGCCGGTGAGTGAGCTTGGTCGTATATCCGAGGAATATGAGATAAGCCAGGACAAGCTCGAAGCCATTATTCAGGAACTGAATGAACTGGAATCTACTTGACTTATCGGACAGAAAATTGACTGCTATTTGTTGCCAGCAAGGTAGTTCCCCCTTACAATAGAGATAGAGCAATTGGTTTGTCGGCAAAATTTCGGGCCGCGGAAGGGATGGCAATGGGACGATTAAACAAAGAGCAATTTGAGAAAAATCCTGCCCTGTTTCTTGAGCACGCAATCAAGGAGTATGTGGCTTCCAGCCCCGGTAACCACCTGGCGGCTTTCAATAACGAGCCTATTTTTGATGAGCCCCTGGTTGGTTTTGCCGATGGCGACGACCCTGTATTTCAGAACTATAAGTCAATAATAGGGGACTTCCACTGGACTCCGCGGGAGGCTTTGGCTGCACATTTGCGAGACCGGGGGGCTGACGGCGAAAAGGAGACACGCAGCGTAGGCGTTATCTCATTTGTCCTGCCGATTACCTATGAGACCCGGCTTAGCCTGCGCCGTGAATCACGTGTTCCCTCACTCAGGTGGAATCACACGCGCTGGCAGGGTCAGGAATTCATCAATGAACTGGCAAATTATGTGGCGTCTCTACTGGAAGAGCTGGGTTATCAAGCGGTAGTCCCGGAACTGGCCACTTTTTATAAAGTATTTTCCAGCGAACTCGGCATTCGGATGTCCAACTGGTCGCTGAGACACGTTGCCTATGCCGCCGGGCTGGGTACATTCAGTCTAAGTGATGCTTTCATAACCCCCCGGGGGCTCGCCATGCGTTGCGGCAGTGTGGTGAGTGACCTGTCCCTTACGCCCAGCCCCAGGGTATATGAGAACCACCTGGCTAATTGCCTTTTTTACCACGATAAGTCGTGTCGGCGTTGTATCGAGCGTTGTCCGGTCGGGGCTATCAGCGAGCAGGGACACGATAAGAAAAGGTGCCGGGAGTTTCTATTCGAGGAACAACGGACCATACTCAAGGAGCTTGGCCGGGAAGAAGGTTATATCGGCACTTACCTTGGCTGCGGGCTATGCCTGACCAAGGTTCCCTGTGAGTCCAGAATACCATCAATCGCCCGGATAGGAACTTAAAGCAATAAACCCGGCGTCAGTTACGTTTCTTCGCCACGACAGACTGAATTCTACCGGTGGTACTCGGGTAATATCTCGGCCGAGTAGTCTTTGCCGGTAACGGCATCCAGGCATACTACGGCGGAATGAATAGCCGAATCCAGCCCCATTCCCCAGCGTCGCTCCCCGTAGCCATCTCCAGCAAAGAAGAGTCCTTCCACCCACGGGCTCTTCACGTCGGGTCGGCGCACTCCGATGGGCGGGCAAATGCCGTACCCTTCGGATGAGGACGTCCAGAGCTCCCAGTCCATATCCTCCAGGTAGGTGGGGAAGTTCCTCTGCATGACGGCGGTGACCTCATCAACCACCGGTATAACCTTGGTATCATCGAGAGTTTCTCTGTCGGTGAGCGCTATGGAGAAAATCCACAGGTGCTTTCCAGGAGGAGCCAGTACCGGATTGTAGAGAGACGACATGAACATAATGATGTCCACGTCACCAATATAGCCCTCGCTGGCCTTGATAATGGAAGGCACTAAAAACCAGGTTTTCGGGTTGACATCCTTGTCTTCCATAATATTCCGCTTCAGCCCGATAAATCCGGAGAGCATCCCTACGCCCCAGAAGCGTTCCTTTACCGTTTTCACGAAATCAGCCGGGAAGTTGCTCTCCGGTATCATGCCGAAGATATGTTTAACCGGTACCGTGCAGACCACGGCGTCCGCCTCGATTTTCTGGGAGCCACTCCCGGTCTTGATGGTAACCCCTTTGGCCCTCTTATCGGCGATGATTACCTCTTCAACCGGTGTGCCCAGCCGGATTTCGCCACCGTTCTCGCGGATTGCCTCGGCAAACTTTACCCCGATATCAATGAACCCGGGGGTGCCTATCAGTCCGGTCGAGCCGGTTAACAGGTTCATGCCAACATCCTTGGCAATCACCATGAATTTAAGGAAGTCCGCCGCCGGCATCAGGTCGGGCTCGCCGGTGACCATATGGATGGAAGCCAGCCCCGACAGGTACTCGTAAACCTCTACGTTCTGGGTGCGCTCATTGAGCCACTGCCCGAACGATATCAGTTCATATTTCTCGGCGTCCTTGAGGGACATGGTGGCCATTTCACGAAGCAGTCTCTTGGTCTCCGCACTGGCTTCGGGACTCATCCAATCGTAGCTACCACCTCTCTTTAGCTCGTACCACTTGTTGTCTCTGGGGTCAATGATAGTAAAGCCCTCGTTGCCGGGCATGGCAATGGGCTTGTCCACGAAATTTAGCAGATGAGCCAGCCGGCCCTTGTCTCCCCAGAAGGTGGCATGAATACCGGCTTCAAAAGTATAGCCGTCCAGATAGCCCTGACTTATCATGGTGTCCAGGTCTGGCCTGGCCCTAACTACCCGGGCATATACCGACGATATTTCTTTTTTGAACCCTTTGGCGTCCAGGTCTTTATCCAGCAGGGAAACTGAATTCTTCTTACCCACAAAAGAGAGCAGACGCCCGCCGATATACTCCTCCTTCTCCACCACCAGGACTTTTTTGTGCTCCTTGGCGGCTAGAACGGCACCGACACCGAGTCCCGACGCTCCCGCACCGATAATCACCACGTCATATTTGGCTGCGACCATATAAAGTGACCTCCTTTTCTCTTATGCATGTCTTGAAAGCACGTACCAAACGATAAATTATACTCTATCAATCGCCCCTGTTTCAACCTGTCCCACTGTTCTCATGGTCATACCTGGGCTTTCGGCTTTACTATTATAGTAGTGGTTAGCTTAGGTCTTTACTCTCTAGATAGCCCGTCCATTACTTTGTCGGGGCAGGGTGGCTATTTCCGTTGAAGCAAATCAAGTATGGCAGAGTGGACTCTTCCGTTAGAGAACACCAGGTCGTCTCTTCTCAACTGCCACTCGTTACCGGTGAAATCAGTCACCTTACCGCCGGCCTCCCGGACCAGCAGGACTCCCGGGGCAACGTCCCAGGGCTCAATTTTGGTGGTGAAGTAAGCTTCCCCCTTACCTGCCGCCACCCAGGCTGTTTCCAGGCCGGCGGAGCCAAGCTTGCGAATATCGATGACCTCCGGGTAGACCTTATTCAAGATGTCACCGGTTATCAGTCTGTCTTTTTCGCCGCCTTCGCAGTAAAAAACATAGCTCTGCCCGAGGTCGGCGGTGTCGGAGACATGGATTCTGGTTCCATTGAGATAGGCTCCGTTCCCCTTTTCTGCTAGATAGAGTTCGTTGATTGCCGGGGCGTAAATGGTTCCCAGAATAAGCTCCCCTTGGTGCATTACCGCCAGGCAAACGGCAAAGAGTGGATTTGAACTGGCAAAGTCACTGGT
>SDBU01007305.1_pt1 | contig 12756 bp, 10 predicted proteins | sample 2277071 | NCBI WGS metagenome assembly SDBU01 (sample SAMN10397929, study PRJNA504765) | marine sediment metagenome | isolation source: marine sediment core GS08_GC12, 126 cmbsf | place: Arctic Ocean: Gakkel Ridge, Loki's castle | collected 2008 | reverse complement strand
GGCACTAATGAGAGCGAAAAATGCCAATGTAGTGACAAATTCAAAATCGAGTCCTTATTTTACAAGGACTTACGAGCGCAACTGACAAACATGTGCTAGGTGTACTTGTTCGTTACATGAGTCAATCTATTATTTGGATGGAGTCTCTCGAGCATGAAAACCGAGAACGCTTCAAGCGATCTGTGACTGACATCCCACACTATGCAGAAGCATTGGAAACGCGTTTTCCTTTTAATCATGTTTCACTTTGGGCTGATAGTGACTTAAGCGAATTTCGCGCGTATCTTGAAGATTACAAGAAGATAGTTACTTTACTTCAGCAAGCAGAACTTGCGTTTGTGAGAAACGGTCTCGATCACATGCGCGATACAGAGCGATTCCCAAGTACAGACAAAATGTTGGCCTGTATTTCAAGACTTCGTGAGGCACATAACCTTGCTGTTGAAAAACGATATCTTCCAATGATCTTTTGGCTCGATAATGTTTCGAATAGTCGTTTTGGAGTCATTGAGTACCATTTGCGTGATGCGGAGGGCCACCTTTTGGTTCTTTATGGACCATATCTGTTGCTTTGCCTAAGAGAGATTGACTTTTCTAATCCATATATTATCGCACCCGGCAACCTGCTTGGTAGTCCAAATGCTACCTTGGTTTTTGCTTTTCGGGAAAGAACCGAATACGACGAATATTGGTTAGATTACCCGAGACGTCGACATATACAATCGTCACGAACTGAACAGGGCGACTAGCTGGCTTAATTAGTGCAATGCAGGCATACGGCACTAAATTACGATGTGAGCCTATTTAGTACGTAGTACGGGGTAAATGATTTTTCTGGCGTGTTTTCTGGATCCCTGCCTATGTCGTGCAGGGATTCGGTCGGCCAAAAAAAAGTGTTTTTTTGGTCATTTTTTTGTTGACTATTGTTTGAAAAATGTTAAAATACCTGCATGTTAGCCAGCAGGCTAACATAAACCGCCAGTAGGCGTTAAAATAGGTAAAATATCCACGATTTTTCAATCAAAAACACTGATACCTAAACATAAAAATCAAATTTTTTAAAAATTTTTAACTCACTTTCCCAAAACGAGTTACGAGCGACGAGCGACGAGAAATGGTTATATTTTCGTATCAAACGTGCAGGTAGCTCTAATTATAGAGGCGCTTGCTTTGGAGTTTACCCTCGATGTTAGCTCGCTTGCTTTTCTGTCGGGGGCCTCTGGCAAAAAGCAGACAGTTATTTACGTGCCTATAAGGCCCAGCCAGCCCAGAAGGCCCAGACAATTAACCAATGAACTATGAACCATGAACTATGGACGATGTACCACGAGACACGCTTCACAATTCACGCTTCACGAGAATGAGATACAATCTACGAATTATTACGTACGAAATTATAAGCGTTTTATGCAAAACAAACCCAATCTTGTCCGCCGTAGGCGGATTGCAAATGAATGTAAATCCCTATAATACAACGGAATATGAAAATAAACGCGATTGGACAATTGGTCAAAACAAACCCAATTCAAACCCAATCAAACCCAATTTCTTCAAAGGCCAAAATCGCTTGCCGGAAAATCCGGCCACACCTTTATTTTCTCCGGAATCATTTATTACTTGTCCTGGGTGGGGATTTCGGTTATATTATCAAGCTTGGATTTATAAGAGAGATAAAAACAATGAGCGAACGGGCAGAAATAGAATTGTTCGATAATCCCCGTCCTGAGCGTGACTATTGTATAACAATCAAATGCCCTGAGTTTACGAGCCTCTGCCCTCGAACAAGCCAGCCGGATTTCGGTGAAATTGTTATCGAATATTGTCCCGACAAATTGTGTATTGAGCTAAAAAGCCTTAAATTTTATTTGCACAGCTACCGCAATAAGGGTATTTTTTACGAGGCCCTGACAAATGATATATTAGACGATTTGAAAGGTGTATGCAAACCACGCTGGATGAAGATCACCTCTCGATTTACACCTCGCGGAGGAATCACTACCGAGGTGGTTGCAGAATATAAGGCAGAGAAATGAGTAACTCAGAATCTCACCGAGTTTCTTGAACCTGGTTTGTCGGTGTCGAAGCTGGTATCGAGACTGGAGGCTGGAAGCCGGATACTGGATAAAAACGAGTTTCGAGCTTCCAAGACGAGCATCCCGATAAACGTCATCGGGACGAGTCCCGGCTCGCCGGGAACAACCTTAAACGAAAAGTAGAGGTGCTAAAATGGCAATAATACTTCACTGTGAGTATTGCGGCAAAAAGATAGAAGCTGCTGATAGTGCCGGTGGCAAATGGGGCAAATGCCCGGCGTGCCATAACAAACTTTACGTTCCCAGTTCACACTCCGGCGAAGGGCTAAAACTTGCACCGATAGATGTAACTGCCGAGGAAAGAGAAAAACAGCTGATGGCCGAGACACACAAGCTTACTCAAGAGATATTGCAGGAAAGAGAGGTTCCCGAAGGGACGCCTGAGACGATTGGGCCAATTGAGACGGCTGGGCCGGTATTGGATATGAGTGAGAGAGAGCTGACGAAATACATAATTAGGTATCTGAGACTAATGGCTGACAATGAATTATACGAAGCCCATAGAGTTGTGGGCCTGATAGCCCCTCATAGTGTCCAGGCGGTGAAGATTCTCGATAAAATAGCACTTAGTGAAATGCCTGAGCCGGAGTTGGCTGATATTTCCCAGCTCGCGCTTTCCGGTTCGATAAGGGCACTCCGCGACGAAATAAGCTGACCCTGTGAGAAGTCCGCCCGTGGCGGATAACGGGGCTGGCTTTTGGAGAAAATTTCAGAGGCCGGCCGAAGGGGTCCCAAAAAACGCCTTCAATTTGCAAATCTGACCTGATTTTTTCGGTCCACAAAAATTACCATGCCATAGAATCCCTCCAGTTTGGTTGTGATGAAATTGTTTCCTATATTTTATGTGGAAACAGTAACAACAACCAGAGTGAACCCCATAACAACTTGGAGGGAAGCTTATTATGGCCAATGAGACAACAGCTGTGCACGTTACCCACGAGACAGTGGGAAAAGTTGGTGGTATAGGAGCCGTCCTGCAGGGCTTTTTCACCTGCAAATCTTACCTTGAATCAATTGACAGGTCAATCCTTGTCGGACCATTGTTCACCACTGAAGGCTCTACATCAGAACGGCTCGGCGAAGATGGCGAAGTGTTTTATTCATCTATTGATGGATTTGTAAATACGGGATACGCTCCGGCCTTTCGTAAAATCGAAAAATACTACAATGCAGGTATTATCTACGGCAGACGAACATTTGTTGACAAACAGACGGGCATAAAAAGCTCACCTGAGGTGGTCTTGGTCGATGTAAAACGTATAGATAAGGGAGTGCTTAACGAGTTCAAAAGACGCCTGTTCGAGGAATTCGGTATCCAAAGCCTTTTACATGAACACCTGTGGGAATACGAACAATATGTCAGATTGGCACCGGTGGCAATTGCCGTGCTAAAAGCAATCGGCGCAGCTAAAGATTCGACGGTTGTTATTTCGCACGAGTTTATGGGTATGCCCACGGCGTTGGCGGCTGTCCTCGAATCTTGCTGTCATTTCAGGACAGTTTTTTATGCACACGAAGTAGCCACGATGCGACGCATTGTTGAGGAACATCACGGGCACGATACAATGTTCTATAATGTTATCAAGCAGGCTCACAATGACGGACTTTTTGTCAACGAAGTGTTCGGCGACCAGAGCTCCTATTTCAAACATGCTCTGGTGGAAGCCTCGAAATACTGCGACCATATATACGCGGTGGGAGATTATGTCGTGGACGAATTGCGGTTCCTCTCCCCGGAGTTCGAGAGCGTCAAGATAGATATAGTTTATAACGGTATCCCGGCATATCAAATCAGTGTTGGGGACAAGCTTGCATCAAAAGGAAAATTGCAGCGGTATTGCGAGAACCTGTTGGGCTATAAGCCGGATTTTGTCTTTACACATGTTACAAGATTGGTGCAAAGCAAGGGAATGTGGCGTGATTTGCGGGTCCTCGAACACTTGGAAAAAGAGTTCAGGACACAGGGTAAAACAGCGGTGCTGCTTGTCCTTTCGACCGAAGTATCACGGCGTCGCAGCAGTGATATCTATAATATGGAATCGGCGTATAAATGGCCTGTGGCCCACCGTGAGGGCTGGCCGGATTTGTCCGGTGGTGAGGCAGATTACTATACGGCTGTACAGGAATTCAACGCCAGAAGCAGGAATATAAAAATCATTTTCATCAATCAGTTCGGCTTTGCCCCCAAAAGATGCGGCAAGAGAATGCCGGAAGATATGGAATTTATTGACATTCGCAAAGGCAGCGATGTCGAATTTGGACAGAGCATTTATGAGCCCTTTGGGATAGCTCAGCTTGAACCGCTGACTTTCGGGGGAATATGTGTCTTCAGCAGTGTGTGTGGGTGTTCGGGTTTCCTGCGGGACACAACCGGCACGGAAGATGTCAAGAATGTTATCATCGCCGACTATACCAACTTGGACCCGCCAGCGGCGGGTTTCAATCAGAACCCAGCGTTGCCGGGCCACGGCTATGCCGAGATAGAGGACATATTGCAGATTGACCGGTCGGTGCGAGACCGGATAGAAGCGGGGATGAGCGAAAAAGTTGCAATGCAAATATGCTCACGCTTGCCCAAAAACGAGGCCGAGAGTGAAAGTATGATTCAAACCGGCTACGAGCTTGCAAAAAATATGAGCTGGGACGTAGTAGTGAAAAACTATCTGATGAGCAGCTTGCAGCTCGTCTCGGCCAAGGCTGAGGCCGTAGCGGGGTCCGTCCGTGAGACACAGGATAACGAAAAAGTATCGGATGAACTTCACATTTCGTGATTCCTGTTTCGTATTCTACTTCACTTACCACTACTGGTGTTTTTCGACTTGACTGATGCCGCCGGAGCAGTTAAGCTGCTCGGCTGTGGGTGCTATCGGGAAAAAACCAATTATCGGTATTTTAGGTGGTATCGGCTCAGGCAAAAGTACCGTTGCTGCTGAGTTTGCCAAATTAGGCTGTAAGGTCATTGACGCCGACAAAATTGCCCGCGAGCTGCTCCTCAATAAAACGGCTGTTAAAGAAAAAGTAGTCGGTCTTTTTGGCCGGACTATTTTAGATCCGGCAGGGAAAATTGACCGTGAAAAATTAGCTGAGGTTGTTTTTGCCGATGCTGACAAACTCTCATCTCTTAACAGGATAATCCATCCTCTTGTCCTGCAACATGCCCAGGAGCTTATAAAGCAATATGATTGCCAAAATCAAGTCAAGGCAATCGTGCTGGATATGCCGTTATTGGTAGAAGTTGGTTGGGACAAGCGGTGCGATAAGCTTATTTTTGTCGATTGTGAGCAAAAATTAAGGCTGGATAGAGCAAAAAAATTGGGTTTTGACAAAAATCAGGTTAAAATTAGAGAAAATTTTCAGATTTCTCTGGACAACAAGGCTAACCTCGCCGATAATACCATAGAAAACAATTCTGACTTCTCGGTGTTAGCCAAGCAGGTCGTTGATATTTTCTCTTACATTATGTATAATGGGTAAGTGGGGTTTATTATATAACGCTCGTTTTATTGTCCATTCTCCGTCCTCGTGCTTTCTTGCGAAAGCAAGAACGGGGACTACGAAGGATGAATTACCCGTTTTTGATATATAGGTTTTATTTCCCCCCTTCTTGCTTTCGCAAGAAAGCAGGGGGGTTCAAAGTTCAAATCTTATTGAATTCCTACGGGAAATGGTCTCGATGTTGGATACTCGATGCCAGATGCTCGTCGAGACTCAAGAATCGAGAATCGTATCCCTGCATCCCGCTTTTGCGGGCGTGAGCTTTGCGGGGACGACTAAAGTATTTTACAAGTGGAAAAGGAGTAATGATGGCTAAAGCGGTAAAGAGCAAAACCAAAAAACGCAAGAGCACAAAGAAAAAGTCCGTTGCCCGCACCTGTGCTGCCCGCACAGAAAACGCGGGTACAGGTGAAAAAGAACAAGCTGCCGAAGAACAGCAAGAGCAGACGCTCGTCTCGGAGAAGGCCGAGGCCGTAGAGGGGCAGGCTGAGGATAACTTGGCTACAACTTCGACTGAAGAGGCCACTGCTGTCCAGACCGAGGAAGAAGCCCTGAAAGCCAAACAAGCTGAGGAAGAATCCACCCATGCTAAATATGAGCGGATTAAGAAAGGCGACTTGTATTTGACGGATTTGCAGAAACTGACCGTTGCAGAGCTGCACGAGATTGCTAAAAATGATAATATCACAGAATACAGCGCGTTAAAGAAGCAGGATTTGGTTTTCAGAATTCTCAAAGAGCGTATTCGCCAGAACGGGCTAATGTACGGCGAAGGTGTGCTGGAAGTGCTGCCGGATGGCTACGGATTTCTGCGGAATACCGATTACAACTACTTGTCATCGTCGGACGACATCTATGTTTCACCATCTCAAATCAGGCGCTTTGGTTTGCGGACCGGAAACATTGTATCGGGTCAAATCAGACCGCCGAAGGATTCGGAGAAGTATTTTGCCCTTCTGCGAGTTGAAGCGATTAACTTTGAGAACCCCGACAACCTCGCGGAAAAGGTGGTATTCAGCGATTTGACGCCATTACATCCGGAGGAGCGTTTTATACTTGAGACTTCGGCGGAAGAATTAAATATGCGAATAATTGATTTGGTCACACCGGTGGGCAAAGGTCAGCGTGGTTTGATAGTTGCTGCGCCGCGAACCGGCAAGACGATTCTGCTGCAAAAAATTGCAAATTCCATCTCTACAAATCATCCCGACGCAAAACTGATAGTTCTTCTGATTGACGAACGGCCCGAAGAAGTTACAGAGATGGAGCGGAGAACCGGTGAGGACGTTGAGGTTATAAGTTCGACTTTCGACGAGCCGGCCTCACGCCATTGTCAGGTAGCCGAGGTCGTGATAGAAAAGGCAAAGCGGCTCGTCGAGTACGGCGTAGATGTAGTAATCCTGCTGGACTCCATAACCCGTCTTGCCCGTGCTTATAATACCGAGATGCCGCACTCGGGCAGAATTTTAACCGGCGGTGTCGATGCCGGCGCAATGCAGATGCCCAAGAGATTTTTCGGCGCGGCAAGAAATATCGAAGAAGGTGGTTCGCTGACTATTTTCGCAACTGCATTAATCGACACCGGCTCAAAAATGGACGAGGTAATCTTCGAAGAGTTCAAAGCGACCGGAAATATGGAATTGCACCTTGACAGGCGTCTGGTTGAAAGAAGGACCTGGCCGGCTATAGACATCAGCAGAAGCGGAACCAGACGGGAAGAGCTGCTGCTCGACCCGAAAGAGCTACAGCTCGTGTATCGGCTGCGAAGGGTTTTGAGCGAATTGAATCCTGTCGAAGCAATCGAGCTGCTCAAGGGCAGACTTATCAAGACCCGAACCAACGCAGAGTTCCTGATGACCATGAACCTCGATTAGACTCCAATAAAAGCACAAAATCACCTATAGTAAAAGCAGGCGGAAATGCCTGATTTGTGCTTAATTGTTCGCTTTACATTGTTGCTTGCTTTTATTAGGATAATATTCCGGCTAATGTGTTGCGCCGGAATTTTTTATAGCCGATTATCGAAACCGGAACAGTTATGGGCGAACAACTCTCAAAAGTTTATGAATCTAAAACGATAGAGCAGCAGGCCAATGAAATATGGTCTGCGCATTCGTATTTTCACGCCGAGCCGTTAGGTGACGGTCAAGACGAGAAGGCCTATACCATTGTGATCCCGCCGCCTAATGTTACGGCACCGCTGCATCTTGGTCACGCATTGAATAATACATTGCAGGACGTCCTGATTCGATTCCGACGGATGCAAAATTACAACACGCTCTGGATGCCGGGTACTGACCACGCAGGTATAGCTACACAGACCGTCGTTGAGAAGCGAATCCTGTCGGAAGAAGGAAAACGGCGTATCGACTTCGAGCGCCAGGAGTTTGTTGGGCGTGTACAGGCCTGGAAAGACGAATATGAAGCCCGTATTATCGAACAGTTGAAAGCGATGGGTTGCTCCTGTGATTGGGAGCGGACGCGCTTTACAATGGACAAAGTGTGCGCTAAAGCCGTTCGGGCTGCGTTTTTCAAACTCTTCAAAGACGGGCTGATTTATCGAGGAAAAAGACTGGTCAACTGGGACCCGGCTACGCAGACAGTATTGGCCGACGATGAAGTCGAGCACGAGCTGGTGCAGGGACATTTCTGGTATTTGAGGTATCCACTTGTTGAACCGGTTGATATAGAGGGAGAACAGATTGAGTATGTTACGGTTGCCACAACCCGGCCGGAGACAATGCTTGGCGATACCGCTGTTGCGATGAACCCGGCGGATAAGCGTGCCGAATACCTGCTCGATAAAAAAGTGAAACTTCCAATTGTAGGCCGGGAAATCCCCATCATCGCCGATGAGCACGTTGTGCTGCCCGATGCTGATAGTGATGATGAAAAAGCGAGATTTTCTACCGGCTTTTTGAAAGTTACGCCAGCCCACGACCCGGACGACTGGGAGATTGGCCAAAGACACGGACTGGAAGTCATCAATGTGATGGCGCCCGATGGCTCGATTAGTGATAAGTATGGCTGGGGGGACGCCAGTGAGCCGGAAGCGCAATCTTTGCTCGGGATGGACCGTTTCGAGGCACGTGAGGCGATTGTCGAATGGTTTCGACAGGAAAAGCTTCTCGAAGACGTTCGCGAATATGCCCACGAAGTCGGACACAGCTATCGAAGCCACGTCCCTATCGAGCCGTATCTGTCCGACCAGTGGTATATCGCGGTCAAAAAGCCTATCGAGCACTTAAGCGAAAAATTCGGCAAAGGTCTGATTGAGGGAACTGATGTACCGGTAAACTCTTTAGCTGGTCTGGCTCTGAAACCATTACTTGACGGCCGACTGAGATTTATCCCCGAACGCTACGCCAAAACCTATCAGGCCTGGCTGGAAAACCTCCGAGACTGGCCTATCAGCCGACAGCTCTGGTGGGGACACCGTATCCCGATATGGTCAAAGCTTGGAGGCGGTGGACAATTAGAATATGAGCTTTCAAAATTTCCGGACAAAGTTTGCTCTGAACTTACTGATTCCGAAGATGGTGCTATAACATATATTTGTATCGCACCTGGCAATGATGATATAGAAAAGCAGCTAACAGAAAATGGCTTCAAAAAAGACGAAGATGTACTCGATACATGGTTTTCTTCGGCGCTTTGGCCGTTTAGTACGATGGGCTGGCCGGACGATACGCCGGAAATGAAAACATTCTATCCGGGCAATGTACTTTGTACTGCACGCGAAATTATAACCTTATGGGTCTCGCGTATGTTGATGATGGGACAGTACTGTGCCGGCGATATTCCGTTCAGCGACGTGTACATTCACGCGATGATACAGGATGGTCAGGGACGCAAGATGTCAAAGAGCTTGGGTAACGGCATCGACCCGCTTGTAGCTATCGACAGCCACGGGGCCGATGCGATGCGTTTTACTCTGGCCAGTATGACCACCGATACTCAGGACATTCGGATGCCGGTGGAGTCAATGATGCTGCCCGATGGTCGCCGGGTAAATACGTCACCGAAGTTTGACATCGGCCGAAACTTTTGTAACAAGCTCTGGAACGCCTCGCGTTTTGCCTTGATGAATCTTGAGGGGCTCGACCCTGCCAAATTCGACCCCGACAAAATGGATATTACCGACAGGTGGATTCTTTCGCGATTGGCTAAAACTATTGCCGAGGTTACAGAGTCTCTGGATAATTTCAAATACAGCGAGCCGTTATCAAGCTTGTACAGATTTTTTTGGAACGATTTTTGTGACTGGTATCTGGAGTGGGTTAAACCGAGAATGCAGGATGAGCAGAAAAAGCCGATTGCTCAAAACGTTTTAGCTTTTGTGCTGGACCAGACTCTGCGCCTATTGCATCCCTTTGTGCCGTTCATCACAGAGGGAGTATTCCAAAAACTAAACGAAATCGCGCCGGCAAGAGAATTGAAGGGCATAGCAGAATCTAAAGAGGCAAAAGCATTAGTTATTGCACAATGGCCCGAGGGGCTGGATTCTATGGTAGATGTTGAGGCAGAAGAACAAATTCCAATTGTCCAAACCGTAATTCGGGTCATAAGGGACATTAGAAGCAAATATAGCAAGCAGCCGAGTGAAAAATTAGCGGCGTCTGCAAACGCGCCTCAGGAAATAGCTGAGGTCCTAAATGCAAACAGTGGACTTGTCTGCCAGTTGGCCGGCTTAAAAGAGTTTGAAGCATCGCATATAAGCCAGAAGCCCCAAAATGCAGCAGCGATGATTGTTGACCAGATGCAAATCTATCTTCACGAGGCGATAGACATAGAGGCCGAAAAGCAGCGGCTGGAAAAACAAAAGGAGCAGCTCGAAAAAGCTAAAAAGGCGGTGGAAGCCAAGCTGGCTAATGAAAATTTTGTCAGTAAAGCTAAGCCGCAAGTGGTAGCTCAGGCCAGGGACAGGCTGGCCGAACTGTCAGAACAGTTAAATACCGTTGAAAAACACCTTTCGGAATTATAAAATAGTAGATGAGTGGATGAGAAGACGAACGAACTCATAGGCTCATAAACTCGTATACGCATATACGCATTTACGCATATATGAGATGAAGGTGGTGCCAAAATGGAAATGGAAGCCGAACTGTCGCGTATAATCATTAACGAAATGTCCGACCAGCAGATAATCGTCTTAAAAGAGCGTCACGGCGATAGGAGTTTTCCCATCGTTATTGGCATAGTTGAAATTTTTGCCATCGACCGTCGATTAAAGGGCATCAACCCCCCACGTCCGATGACGCACGATTTATTGGCTAATGTAATTGAAAATCTCGGCGCCCGAATAGAAAAGATTGTTATAAATGACCTGCGTCACCACACCTTTTTTGCCAAGATTTACCTGAGCATAAACGGGCGAACCATCGAAGTTGATTCTCGTCCTTCGGATGCAATTGCCTTAGGGGCCGCGTCGAATGCCCCTATTTATGTTGCTGAGCATGTTTTTGAGCAGACTTCTCAGTGAGGAAAGTCGAAATAATCAGCAGCCCAACGCCGATACAAAGCAAGCTGTCTGCGACGTTAAAAGCCGGCCAATGAGAATTGCGGTAATAGACGTCAATAAAGTCACGCACTAAACCGTTATTAAAAATCCTATCGTAAAGATTGCCGCAGATACCGGCGGTGAACAGGCCCAGAGCAACGTGAACCAGTCTGTTGTGAGTTCCGCTAAAAAGAAAAAACCCAAGGACCACCACCAGGGCGATAACCGAGATGGCCGTCAGGAAATAAGGCTTACCGGCGAAGACCCCGAAGGCGGCACCGTTGTTCAATGCCCTAACTAGTTGCAGGCAACCATTAATAACCGAAACGTTGCCTTGGTTCCCCAACCAATCGAACACCGCTTTTTTGCTCCATAAATCCAGGGCCAGCCCAGCTACTATCAAGGACCAGAATGTAAACTGTGCTTTTGAATCCGGCAGCGCGAGCGAACAGCGTTTCAAAAAACCTCGCTCCAAACTCGCCCGGGTACTACTTTCTTCGGTCTTGATCTCTGTCATAATCAGCGTTCAGCGTATCGCATTTACTGGCGGTAATAACTGTTCAATATTTATTTTGCTCTGAATATTCTTATATCGGCTCGCAATTATATCAAAGTTAATACTGCCGTCAAAAACTTTTAGCAGGGATTTTTTATTTCAGGCTGTAGCAAAACAAAATGTTTTGGGGTGAAATCTGTGTTCTGCATATTTTTCGAATCTCTGAATTGAGAATTGACAATCAATAATAAATAATAAATAATAAATAATAAATAGTAAATAGTAAATAGTAAATTGTTGAGCCCGGGTGGCGGAATAGGCAGACGCGCTAGCTTGAGGGGCTAGTGACCTTAGGGTTGTGCTGGTTCGACTCCAGTCCCGGGCAGTGGTTATCGGGATCAAAGACAAAATAAAAGGTGGGGGATTACCACAGAAAAAAAGAGGAAAGGAAAATGCCAGATACTGAACCACAATCTTTACCTAAAAGCCGGATAATGTCAATTGACGCCCTGCGAGGATTCGATATGTTCTGGATCATCGGCGGTTGGTCGATATTTCGCGGCTTGCACGAGAAATTCGACAATTCGACAACGCAGTGGTTAAGTCAGCAACTATCACACGTCAAGTGGGAAGGCTTTCGCCCCTGGGATCTGATTATGCCGTTGTTCTTGTTTGTTGTCGGTGTCGTAATGCCGTTTGCGCTCAATAAACGCCTTGAGCGAGGTGACAGCAAAAGACGGCTATATCTCCACATCATCATGCGAACGGTGATTCTGTTTATCTTAGGTATGATAGCGCAAGGACGCCTGTTGACTTACGACTTCTCAAAGCTGCGCATTTATAGTAATACCCTGCAGGCAATCGCAGCAGGATACTTAATCGCGGCAATAATCCTGCTCAATCTGCGCATTGTATGGCAGATAGTAACGACCGTGGTTTTATTGTTGTTGTTCTGGGCCTTGATGATGCTCGTACCGGTGCCCGAGTATGGTGCGGGCGTGCTCACGCCTGATGGGAATCTGGCAATTTATATCGACAGGCTGATTTTCGGCGGCTTCATCGATGGAACCGATCCGCCTTACACCTGGATTTTAAGCAGCATGACATTTGCCACTACGGTAATGCTCGGAGTAATGGCAGGCCACTTATTGCGTTCGGAAAAGAAGGGCATT
>SDBU01007304.1_pt1 | contig 12756 bp, 29 predicted proteins | sample 2277071 | NCBI WGS metagenome assembly SDBU01 (sample SAMN10397929, study PRJNA504765) | marine sediment metagenome | isolation source: marine sediment core GS08_GC12, 126 cmbsf | place: Arctic Ocean: Gakkel Ridge, Loki's castle | collected 2008 | reverse complement strand
TATTTGTAATGAGCACCCTCAGTCTCAAGTGACGACAACTCTTCGTTGCTTTCTGTCTTTTTGATACGACTTAACAAACTTATTGGGTTGAAATTAACTGTTTCTGTCATAGCTTTCTCCAAAATAATGACCAGACCCCACCGAAAGGTCAACTATCCCATAGGGCTGTGTTTTAACCGGAATAAAACATCCCTACCCTTGCCCATTTATTTTATATTTTTTGTTCCTATTTCACCCCTACGGTGTATAATATTGTAGGTAATGTGTCTTGTAGGAGGAATAAATGATGAAAAAATGTCATGACTGTGGTGTTGCTATTACATGCAAGACAAGATGTCTTTTTTGTTTAGAGAAAGCTAAAACACGACAGAGGGAACGGCGAGGCATGAGATTATCTAATGGTATATGTAATAAATGTGGTATAGACACCGATTTTGGGAGATAATGCGTGGGTTGATCATATTATGCCGCGATCTAGATTCCCGGAGTTGGCTAATGATATAAATAACGTAGAATGGATTACCGCAGAAATTAATCTTATGAAAAGGGATAAAACTCCAGGGGAATTTCTCGCATTGGTTAAGAGAATTTGTTAAGAAAGTTCTAGTATGTGAATTTTCTCAATTTCCTCAATGTCGATAAATTCATCAAGTTCTGGTTCGAAATCTAAATCAAGTGAAGCGACAACTTGTTCTTCTGTTGGGAATATTTTCGACCACAGCAACCACTGGGTCGATCCATATTCGTGTTGGTGGTATATTGCGAACAATTTGTGATTTGGACTGGGTTGGTTGATGTTCATATTTTCCTTTCGTTTACTTCGTATTTTATATGGTCTTTTATTCGTGACTTTCGTTTTTTCTCCGTACATCCTCATAGTAGCTTGCTTCCTGACTCATACCATAGTCCGCTAATTCGCTGTCGTCATCCATTCCTTGAATTGCTTCATTAGGCCATCTGAAGTCTGTATTCTTCCACTTCAGACCAAGCCAGATCATCGGTCCTGAATCCCATATTTCATGTTGTATAAATTCATCTACTGTGCTTCCATCATTGAGGGTATACCTATGTAGATTGAGTTCATCGAACATTCCGTATTTGCCGACGATTTCTCGTTTGTAACCGTCGTGTCTGTCGCAATGTGGACATTGGTTGATAGTTTTTGCGAAATTTTTCAGGAATTCAATCGCTTTGTCAGGCAAACCTTGTGGCTGCGAACATCTAATCCCCATTAGGTTTTCTCCGGTTCTGTTCGTATTGTCCTACACTGATACGCTTTGGCTGTCGCTCTCCATCCTATAAGCTGAATAAGAACATGGTCTTCTTTTATGTCAAGAAGATAGTGTCTTGAAAGTTCTATAACCCAAGGTGGAGTTTCCCACCGACCGATTGCTTCTCTACCATCTAAATCACGACACACCTCATCTGCTTGCTCGACAGACAAGGTATGATTAAAGACAATACATTGTCCTATTGTTTCCATTGTTCGTTTCCTTAGATTGTACACAGGCCAAACTAGACTAGATAGTATTTTCATCTTGCAGCGGGTTTATAAGAAACCCATCGCACCTTTGCTCGTCTTCGCGCCCCTCTATTACTAGAGCTAGGTTCTCCGCTCTTTCCTGCATTTGAAGAATATGTGTTGTCGCTACATTAAGTGCTTGATCTGTCAATTCATCAGAGGTCAATTTATGATCTCCCCTGTGCACATTGCGTCTTCCGGAAGCGCCCGTTGTTGCCATAGCTATCCATCTTATAGCAAATAGTTCAGACATTTTTATTCCTGTTTTCATACGGACGATACATGCTTGTCGTTCTTGTTCTGTCATTTTCATGAAACCTACCCTTTTATATACCACACATTTCTAGGAGTTCGTCTTTGCAAGAATTGCACACACGGCGAGTATCTTCTGGATACGTTGCCCATGAGTTACAGCATTGCTCGTGACAACATTCTCGAATGTCTATTTTACCAGCGACAAATTCAGTGACTGATTCAACAAATTCATCTCTATTTAGACATGGATTACTAAATAGGTGTTCAGTTGCTTCATAGGAAATGTCAAGATATTCAGATAAAAGAACGATTTTAACATCCCACGCCATTTTGTGGTGTCCATCATAAGACTTAGCATCAGATTTAACTTCGAGCTTACCTGTCAACTCCGGATGGTTAAGTATGTGTTGACCTATAGGACACATCATTAACTTGCCGTCTTCCACGCAGAGCCAAGTGTTGAAATTGAGGGATTTATCTGGTATTTTTTGTGATTCTTCTAATATTTGTATTAAGATTTTTCTATTCATACTACATTCTCCGTGATTGAAGCGTTCTGGCGTTCTACAATATCGTTCGTCGTGACTTCTCTCTCTCTCTGTTGGTCATATTCATCTGGTAGTGATTCGGAATAGTAATCTGGATACACGGCGTCTGTTACAACATCCACCTCTACTAAATCGCTACATTCAAATAATCCCGCCACTGTTGCAGGTACGCAAAAGTCGCCGTAAATACCACAAACTACAAGATCAAACGACCAGGTTCTCTTAGCATTTAGACAGTCTATTATCTCGTGTCCACCATTGTTGTTGTTTTTTTCCACCGTAGAACAATGATAATAGCCGTCAATGGTATCTAGAATATCTGATTGTGTAGATCCATTTCCTGCGTATTCTACAATAAGTATTGCCCATTTTTTCTCTTTAGCGTACCTAACTAGGTCACATATCGCGGGTATTATATCACATTCTTCCCCGAGAGCGTCGAATCTCTCTTGCATATCTATGATGACCAACGTTCTGTCACCCACTATTTTCCTAGCTCTCTCAAACGCATTCATGATATCCTCATTGGTTTTGTTAATTTACTTTGTATCTCGAAACATCGCAGACATGCGGGTTGACCAAACCATTCCCCAGGCCAGTCGTTAGGCAAAAGAGTATCCTCATACATAGGTACTCCATGATCTGGTGTGGTAATATCCCCGCATACACGGCACTCTACTCCAGGGTGTTCGTTCATATTGATGATCAGACCAAATGGTCTAGTATCGTGTGTATTATTTTTCCTTCTTCCTTTTGGAGTGCGGCACGGTTCATTTTCCTTTGCACCGCAGGTGGGACATTGATGGAGAATAACTTTATTCATTGTTAACTCCTTGTGTCATACAGTGTTTTCTTTTCTCATCGCTATCTCGAAGTCGGAAATCATTGCCATTTCAATATTGTCAACTTCTTGTCGACCTGCTGAATGTCCGTTTTCCCATGCTATCAGTGATATTGCAGAAAGGCACCACTTCGGCAATTTGGATTCTTCGCGAGTTCTTTTCGCTCTATCAGCAGTTACTTGATGTCGTCGTAAATTTTCTTCCTTCATTTCCTGATCGGTCATTCGTATCAACAGCCCTCCACAGATTGTACATTGTTGAGGTTTCTCGCATGTTCCACAGGAATATTTTTGGACATTACCCCGACTTGTTCTATCACAACGATCGCAACGAAACATAGTATTCATTTTTTCTCCTAATACCCCTGGAGAGATTCGAACTCTCGTCTACTGCGTGAAAAGCAGCGATCCTTCCATTAGACGACAGGGGCTAAAAAAGAGGATGGAGAAGAGTAGGTAGCCTCCAAATCAACCCTTTACTCCATCCTCAGGAGGCACAAACTTACGATATCAAATCTTCTATGGTCGGGAGACTGTCTAAAATGGCCTTGGCTTTGTTAGCATTATCAGCGAATTGAATTTGGACAACCGCATCATTAAACGCAGCTTTGAGCTTATCTTGTGCCAACCTTTTTGTAGGTTGCCATTCTTTATATACGTTCTCAACGATTAAGAATAATTCATCCCATTCTTCGCGGAGCGCCTTCTGTTGTTCTTCCAGCTTTCTCTCCCTGTTGTGCAACAACTGAGATTTCTTGCGTAGTCCAGGTGATAAGACATTTCTTTCATTTTCGGATAATCGTTTTTTCCATGAATATGGGCAAGGCATTTCCGGGAATCGTTCTATCAGATCTCTTTTGAGCGCATCCGACTTTTCTCCCAACATTTTGCACAGCAAATCTTTCTGTTTCTGATTCATGATTTTCTCCTTGAAATAGACATCTGTTACTTAATTATCTACAGCACTGGCTCGGGCAAAGAATGTACCGTCTTGAAGTAAGTCTAGTTTTGTCCCCAGATCGTTTGCTTTGATACAAATACTGTCTGAGTAGACTATAATTATGAGACGATTGCCGTTCGCTTGTACTAATTCTAACATATCACCTGGTTTGACTTGTATCATTGTATTTCATCCTTCATACAGATTTTTCCTTTTTTAAGAGCTTCCTGACTTTAGCTAATTCATCTGTCGTATGGGTTACTCCACCAGAATTAAGGTCCAGATACCACTGAAGAACTTGTCTTCTGGTTTTCAGATTATTTATATGGAAGCGTAATGTGACAGAGAAGGTGGGTTTGTCTGTGAAATCGCCGAAAAATAGTCCCTCAAAAATAGAAACTGTCCCAGCTATGAAGTCAAGGCATGCTCTGAGGCGCTGTTTTCCATCTACTAGTTCAAACGGTCCCTCCCAAGATCTTAGCCAACCAGGGCAGTTCAGGTATATATCTCTTGATGAGTTACCTCCCTGCAAAAGAAATTCTATATAGCGAGTCTGTTGTTTTGGCGTCCAGACATGAATACGCTGGAAATCAGGTTCTATATTGAGGGGACATAATGGTTCGTTCTGATATTTCTCGATGACTGCGGGTAACATGTAGAGTAGATGGTCACAAGTATACCCTGGTTGACTCATTTGCGGAATATCGGCAAATTTCATTCCAAAGCTTCCTTATATTCATCCATCCTAGAAAGATCTAGAATGTCTTTATTTAGGCAGGTGACTGGTATGTCATGTATTTTTTTCACTGTTATAGTTTTGGCAAAATTTTGATACAGTACAATACCAACGCAACGGCAATCCATTAAAAGGTTACTCATCTCATTACAGATGTGATCAATTGTTCTCTGAGAGTCGGTAAGATCATCTATAATAAGATATCGACATTCTTTATAACGTTTCACGTTTTCTTCATGAAACAATGAATGACTACCACCATTCATGGGTGATGTTGATATATCTATCTTTTTCCTGACAGCAGCGAAAGGAATGCCTGATTGTATAGATACGGGAAGCAATACCAAAGTACCGCTCATCCCAGTACCAACAACAAGATCCACATAACCAAATTTTGGATCTTTCAATGCGTGACATATCGTGTCTATTACTATACGTGGGAATCTAAAAAGATAGTTGAAGTAACACATAATACACCCCTTGTCATAATACTGAAACGAATACCGATGTTATAATTATCACTATCATTATTATAGCAATAAAAACCACGCTTTTTACTTCGTGATTATAATCCAGTCCCTTTAGGCATTCGTTACAGAGGCCGTCTTCGTTCCAGTTTTCTATTGGGTTACCACAGTAAATACATCTTCCATGTTCCATGGGTATTTTCCCGATAAAATCAATAGTTTAGAGACCAGATGCTCCTCCAAGGAATAACATGAGTATGAATGTTATAAACGCTGCTGGGAGACAGGATTGACCAATCCCTGGAACTATACCCATCAGACCGCCCATCCACCATTCTACTACTGGTTGTTTATTCGCATAAATCAACCAGGTATTAATAGTATATGGCCATAAAAGTGCACCAAGCGTGAAGAAAATTGCGGCGAAGATGATAATTAGTGTGGAAACACCACCTAACACACAAATGATATTTTTGAGAATAGACATTCATATTTCCCTATTCTAGAACACAGGAAAAGACACATACTTCAAACTGAATACCAATACTATCACTAACTACCTACGACTGTGACGTTTCACAGTACCACGATGATGGGCACCTTCCTCATGATTAAAGCCCCTAACCTTCTTTCGACACTTCGGACATACGTCTCCAATGTTAACGCGGATGTCGTCACCCTGTTCGTCTTGGCCAATTACTACAGGTTTGCCGTAGTGAATATTACTACACTCTTGCGCCGTATGTGCCTTTTCTAGTCTGAGACCTCTGTCGCTGAAGATCTTATGCGGTACAGGACCTCTCTTCTTACTTTCGCTTGTTCTTGCCATTATCTTCTCCTTGAATTGTTGGTCAGTGGATTATTAACTACAACGGCTCTTGATCATAATCGTCTGATTCCTCGTCATATATGCTATCAGAGCATTCATCACAATCGCATGATTCGTTTGGTAACTGCCGAACCCATGTCAAACATCCTTCGGGACTTTCTAGAATGGATTTTGTGATTGATGGGTTATGTATTAGACTGCCCATGACTCTCAAGGCTTCATTTCTTGTTCTTGCTTGAAAGACACTCGTTCCATTAGTTTTAACAAATTCGCTTTGGTTGAAATTAGTACTGGCTGAGTTCCAGATTATTATCTTGTACATATCATTCCTTTCTTGTTCTCTTATCATTGATTTGCCATTGTCGTATCAAACATATTCTAGTTTGGATCAATATTGTCTGTAGGCCCTCTTCGGAATGGAAGAAGGAGGTAATACCAAAATCCTCGCTTGTCTTGGTGATGAACTGGGTTAGACAATAAGGTGGGAGGCAAGTCGTTAAACCAGAAAATTAACTCCCATCCATTATCGTCGTGCTGAGCTACATTTATATCGCATCGTCCTATTTCTTCTTCGGTTGGTCTCCTACGAATCGTAGAGATAAACATTGCTCTACACGTTTCTGCTTTAGTTAGGTTAAACCTATACCCACCAGGTGACACCACTGGTTCCCTTGTTGACTCTTTCATAGTTATCTTACATCATATCCGCAAGTTTTTGCGATTATCTTATAGATCGACTAGTTCAACCATGCTTCTTATGCTGATATTGCTCGCTTATGTCCTCGCCTCGCCCGACTGTTGCGATTTTTGATACGCTTCGATTTCCTATATTCCTTTTTTTTCTGCGCCACTACTATCGGATCAAACTGAGCTTCCTTTATCGCTTCACTAGATATAAGACCACATTTACTTCCATCTATCCTGCGATCCCTACGACTAGTTGTCGCCCTTGCCGATTTCATTCTGACCAGCGTATGTCTTTTCTTCTTAATTTGTCCGTCTGTTCCAATTTCCATCCGGACTTCATCTTGACCTTTTCGCCTTGTAGAGAATCCCATGCGACCATTTCCGCACTTGTCTAGAACCCACTGAGGTCCACCGAATCGTTTGCCTTCTTTCACAGGCACACAAAACTCGGATCTAGCAAGAAGGTTATTTGCAGCCCACTCTCTTGCTTCTCCTTCTAGACGATTAAACCCGTATCCTCCCTTGCTACATTTAGCGGCAGGTTTGTTGTCGTTGCAACACTTACAGGGTTTTGGTTTCATGCTGACCCCTCTGTCTTAGATGCATAGATTGGAGGCTGATAATCATCTTCTTTATCTGGAAATATTCCTATTGGTGCTTCGACAGTTTCCCAGTCATCCCCTACGAACAATTGTTCTATAATAGGACCATTTTCTCCAATTTCACCGAACCACATGTCGCAGTGCCCACGGAAAACGCCACCACTAACTTCGTTAGCAATTACCACACCAATCCTGCCGTCAGAAACTTTGACAAACTGTCTGATAACATTCATTTCCATTGGGACCTCTCTTGTGAGTAATTCAACTGAACCACATAGTGGGCTCCGTGGGACTCGAACCGAGAATTATTACAGATCATGGTGTATAATCCAATAGGAGGTTGCCATGAAATTAACATGTAAAGGCTGCGGTACTGAATTCGACAAGGGCTCTTGTGCTGTTAAACGCTCTATCAGCCACTTTTGTACGCGGTCATGCGCTGCTGTGTATAACAATACCCACAGGGCTAGCCGACTCAAGAAAAAATGCAAGTCGTGCGGAACAAAAATAAGGTCTCAGTGGACATACTGTGGAGATTGTAAAGAAAACCGAAGGAGACAAAAGGACACCATAGATGAATCTAGGTCGATCAGCTACTATGCCTCCAAAACAAGCGGCGCGAATAGATATCGTGGGATAAGACTACTAGCTAGGCTAAAGACCAAAATGTGGCCACAGGTTTGTCTACATTGTTCATATAAACTACACGTTGAAACCTGTCATATGAAGGGTATCTCCAGTTTTTCTCCCGACACACTTGTCTCTGTTGTCAACTCCTTTGACAATCTTTTACTTTTGTGCAGAAATTGTCATTGGGAATTCGATCATCACTTGATAAAATTGGGTCCAGCAGGATTCGAACCTGCGATCTGAGAATTATGAGTTCCCTGCTCTAGACCAGACTGAGCTATGGACCCAGAAATACTAGCGAGTGAGATTTACAGTATGCCGAAAGCCCACCCAGATCAGATAGAAATTCTCATTTACCCGAACACACTATTAAGATTTGCATCGCGCTGTCTGTATAATCTCTTGTCTACGTCTTGCGAACTATCTGTGACACTATTTATTATCTCATAATCCTTAGGACATTCGACAGCAACGGGATTTTCCATGTATATTACCCAGGGACTAGAAGCAAAAAAGCTATTATCCTTATTTGGAGGGCGTTCTATTATCAGAAATTCCTTACCAAATAATTCGCATTTTCTTGTTATTCTAATCGTATCTCCCGGCTTGGCTTGTTCAGTGTTCACGGTATATTTCTCCTACAGTAGAAACATTGGAAGTAACTACCCTTGGACCCACAAATCACTTTCTGTGACAGCTATGTTCTATTCCCCTTCTGTGACAAGGGTACTGCGATACGCATTAGATATTTCACAGAGATGAGCTATTCGAAGAGCCTCTCGTTCCCTCTTGTGTTTGGATTCCAACTTACTCATCAGTTCACGCCAAGCGTTCCCTTGTTGTTCGGATCGCTTCAGCAATTCAGCCACATCAGCATCACTAGAGTTATTACTTCTATGCATAATTTGCATTCTCCCCTCTTTCACGTATACCTACACATACGGGACAATAGTATGACGCAGTGCTTCCATTCTGTGGACACCATTCTGCACGAATCCATAGCGGAATGTTCCATCCTGCCCATTTTGGGTCTTCCCAGGAGGGAGGGATACGTAAACGACGAGGTCTTTTCGCTGTTTTCATGGCAGTTTAGGCTTTACATCCCAACATGTTGTCTCGATTTCAACTTCACCACTATGGCATGATCAAATTAATCAAAACGGATACGACAGATGAAACCACAGTCATAACTGAAAACATAAAGATCATGGCAACTTTCTGTGATTTCACGTGAACCTTGGTGGCATTTATTATAGTTTTTTCCCAATCGCGTTGTCGCCTGTCTGATGCTATGATTCCGTCGTCGAGTGCCTTTGCTACGTTCTCTATTCGTCCGGAGATCTTCCCAAGGAGGATATTTGTATTGTCTACTCCTGAGACAGTTCCTCCCTTTGGCCATACTGCTTCAATCTGACGTTCTGTAATTCTAGCCTGACCCTCTATTTGGTCTAGCAATCCGTGGACTACGTTAGCGTTAACAACCAAACATTGATTTTTATCATCTGTACCAAAATAGTGGGTCATTTCTGCCTTGATAACTTCTTCTTTCATCCAATGAATTTTTTTAATTAGTTCAAGAAACATCACATTTCTCCAAAACGAGGGTGTTTGATCACTTTTATCGTGTATTTAGTGTATCGAACTACGGACAATCTTCCTCATATCAATTACTCCTACGAATATCGTGTCGGGATATTGAGAGTAACGATGAGAATCTCTGCTGATTTCTGTTAGGGCTACGATCCCAAAAGCACTCCAAAGATAATGCAATATGCGACTAGAAAGACCTCAGACCATAGATTCGTAAAACGATTAGACGTGACTCTAAACCCTAGTTGGTTGTGTATGAATACGCTCAAAAGAACCATTAAAAAATATATAATGAACATCATTCTGTTTTCCTCCAATTCACATGTGAATTCTGATCCGTCTTCTCATTTGAACTACTTTTTGTTAGGATCGGATCTTTCAGTCTTACACACAGTACATCGCCACCTAGTCCCGCCAGAGGGATCTTTGATTGGGTTGTGTACCCTTCTCCCATCGCCGTGGAAACGATCTTGCGCAGCGTGTTCACAATTACATTTTAAAATCATTTCTTTGTCCTTTCTAAAGGGGTCTAATTGTATTTAGGGATAGCTGGGCTCGAACCAGCGACCCTCGGCTTAAAAGGCCGGTGCTCTGCCAACTGAGCTATATCCCCATCTATTATTGTTGGAAGCCGAGTGTGGTTCTCAAGATAGAAAATACCATGGTATTTGGCATGTGCGTTGTAAAAAAGGAGTGTGTTATTTTTAGATGCTCTGATATTGCAGCAGCAATTGCTGGACTTCTAGATAGACCCGCTTCGCAATGAATGACCATATGTTCGACATTCTTGTAGACATTAACAAAGATAGCGATTTCCCGCGCTATTTCTGCATTGAAATATGTCATTTGAGTTAATTCTGGCAATATGACATTGAGGTCATGGAACTGAAGTCTGAGAACTATAGAGGTATCTACGTCGACTATAGACTGACCTGGGTCAGTTACTGATATAACAGCAACTTTACCTCTTAGTCCAGAGATCAGGTCGTTTACTACTATGCGGCTTGAGACATGAATTCGCATTGAGACTTTCTCCCAAGGTAGACGGTGATATAAATAGATAGTAAATCCGTTAGATTCCGCCCATTTCTTGACGTTATCGAAACAGGCATTATCGAAAAAACAGTCACGAAACTCGGCTGCACTTCCTTCAAAAACTATATTACTCCCTTGGGTAATCCTAGCTATCGTTTGATCATTTCCCCACAGAATAGCCATTCTATCTTGGCCTATTTTCTGACGCAATTGCTCTAACGCAAAAGCCTCTTGATCTGATATGCTTTGCCCTAGTGTTTGTCCACTCATGTTTGCAATCCCCAAAACAGACATAGGGTAAACTGGCTTAGGCACGATGATCGAATTGCAGTGCTACTTACCCTCAAATTCGATGGCGATTCCAGTGTGTTTTTCACCTATTAGTAGTCCGGTTCGTTTGCTTAGAGATGAAGCGATCGTAAGAAGGCCACGTTTACTTATGGACAATATATGTCCTCCTGGTATTGACCTGCCCTCCTGGTCCACAACCATTAGCCAGACACCGTCTGTTTCGTGGATAAGCCTTAAGGTGATTGTTTTGTCCTCTGTAATACTACTATCATATATCTTAATTTCCATCTTCTACTCCTCCAGTCAAAAGACAGCACAACAAAAAATCCCCGACAATACACACAGTCAATGCCTTAGAGGCTCGGACCTATGTGCGCCAGGGACTTTTTGTCAGGCTATAAAACTTATGACTCCTCATTGGATTCATCTACCTGTTTCTTAAGCTCTTTGCCAATCGCATTCAGGATTACCAACAACTTAATGACCCACGAGCACCCCCATGCACACAAGACTATTACTACTAATTTCCACGACCAGATAAAACACATCAAACCTATTAAAAATCCACCACCCCAACACCAGAACAATCTGATGTAGTACATGATACTAATGAGTTTTTTCATCATTTCATAATTCCCTTTTAGCAAAAATGAGGGCGGCGACCCGGACTCGAACCGGATTCAGGAAACCACGTTTGTAGCATAGGGACTCGAACCCTAATCCCTGGCCATGACACATCGCCATGCGCCGCCCCAGATGTTCATTTACTTAGTTTTCCAATATCATCCTCTATTGAAAACACAGGAACATCTCGAAACACATCAGCAATACAGTCCAAAGAACATCCCCTTGTCTCAGAACGTGCGTATAGTATTACACCTGCACATTTCCAGTCGGGGTACGATTCATTAATTCTACTCCGCAGTTTGATCAAAGTTTTTCCGGTTTCCACAAAATCATCTATTATTACATAGACACATTTTGACGTACGTCTAGACCCAGAACTATGACCACCATGAGATGCGACGTTGTCTTTGCGAAAGGCGAATATGTCTATGCCCGATTTTTCTTTCAAAAAAAGAAGTGGCATTGTTCCAGATAATCCGATACCTACAATCATATCCACCTCTTTCAGTTTTGGATGGTTTAACTGGTGGACGATTGCACCTATTACTTCATCTGTGTTTGAGAACAGTACCTTGAAGTAGTTACCCATTTTTTACCTTATTTTGCTGACCTCAATGAGACCTGATAGTCCCATATTTTTTGCGATTATGATACCTTTATTCTCAGCTTCGCCTTTTGTTCTCGCTTTCACAATACCAATATGATTTGGTTCACCTGTTTTACTGAATACATCAGAACCCCCAAGGTGTATCAACACGTCCCACTTTATGTCGGTGTTTGGCATTTGTGCCTCCCAACTAATTGGTAAAAATGTACTAGAATTCCCACCAAAACTAGTACGGCAGGCTCCCCGTCCCTCTGAGTAATGGTGGTTTCTATTTAAGAACTCATCCCAATCCCCTCGGAGACACTCCATAACCTTTACTTCAATATTCCTCCGGAGGGTCTTGGCGACAAACAGGACAGGGATGTTTAATCACCCTTATTGTGTGACTCGCAGGCAATACAATCTTTGGGGCGCTATTGCCAACTCCCCCTTTTGAACCTGTCCCGTACACTCCACGTACTTCATGAGTGCTATCTACGACAAATTCTGTTGACCAGTTTGTGGTGTAAAACGCAGTTAGCAACACTTCAATATCAGCATCATCTCCCA
>SDBU01007303.1_pt1 | contig 12756 bp, 19 predicted proteins | sample 2277071 | NCBI WGS metagenome assembly SDBU01 (sample SAMN10397929, study PRJNA504765) | marine sediment metagenome | isolation source: marine sediment core GS08_GC12, 126 cmbsf | place: Arctic Ocean: Gakkel Ridge, Loki's castle | collected 2008 | reverse complement strand
TAGAGAAGGAATTGGAGGATTTGGAGGCCATAGAGATTGTCCGAGGTGGGCGCGGTCGCGAATATAGATACAGATTGCTGGGTAACTTTGACAGCGCTATGGATCGCAGCAAACTTTTGAAACCTGAGGAGCTGAGGGAAAAAATAGAGCATCATTATCAAACTTAATCTAAAGACATTTTAAGGCAAAATAAAACAGGGAAGAGCTTATAGACCACCAAGCCGAAAAGCCCTTCCCCATAGGTTGGCAAGACCAGAGCAGGTCTGACAGGGATGTGTATCTCTGTGTACCTGCATATTTCTGATCTGCCTTTTTCATTATAAGGCCGTTATCAGACTCTTGTCAAGAATCGAATCATGGAATCAATAAAGGAAATAGTGAAGGTAATGAGGAAGCTTTTCGTCATCAGGTTTGACGCCTATGGTACCAGAGCGCTGGACAGGGATGTGATCTGGCAGGTGAAAAGGCCATTAACCGACGCCATACTGCTGGCACACCTGCATGGCATAACCCCTGTGGGTACGTATTCCCTATCGCTGGATGGCGCCATAAAATGGGTTTGTATTGACCTGGATCATGAAGATTATGGGCAGGTACGCGAGCTGAAGATGAGGTGTCAACATTATAACTTGCCAACTTACATCGAGAAAAGCAAAAGTCGGGGGTATCACGTCTGGGGATTCCACCAGCATCCAATCCCTGCCTATAAAGCTCGCGCGGTTTTCAAGAACATCCTGTTTGACATGGATATGCAAGCGACGGAATTGTTTCCCAAGCAGGATAGACCGCGAAATAACGGGTTCGGCAACTTCGTCTGGCTACCGCTATTCGGCTACCTGAAAAATAATGGGTTGGCACGCCAGGGAAGAACAGTGTTCGTTGATGACCACAACATACCGTATCCAGATCAGTTCAGAGTTTTAAGTAGTGTTCAGACCATATCCGAAGGCAAGTTGGATGACATAATTGAGATCAACGACCTGGCGGCTGATGGTACAACTGATGAGGGTGATACGCTGGAAGGTCGACGCGGTCCAGAATCGTCAGCATCCCATAAAGCCCACAAAGATGACCACTTCTTCGCTCCGCCCTGTCTGCGAAGGATATTGGGAGCGGGGATTGCTGAAGGTCTCAGAAATGAGGCCGGATTCCGTCTGGCTATTCTGCTACTACGGACGGGGATACCTGATGATCTGGCCTGGGTTATGCTTGGGCACTGGAATAAGAAGAATCGGCCGCCGTTGCCGGCAGAAGAACTTGAGAAAGCCTTCCACCAGGGATATTCAGGCCAATATAAAAGTTACGGCTGCCATAGGTTGGCAGCATTTTGCAGCGAGCGCTGTCCCATTTTCAAGTATAGAAAGAAAGTGGGCTGGCAATGACCAGGAGGGGGACATTCTATGGCAAATGCTTTAAGAGGTGGGGTGCTGATTCAGATGCTTCAGCATCCATCACACGCGTCATTGGCTGTTGATGACAGCGCCATGAAAGGAGGTGTTAACGATGACCCCAAAAGATGCAGCACAAAAGCTCAAAGAGGCTTTGTCGAAATCGCCCAAGATTAAGGTGCGGAATGGCAAAGTGGAAGTGGAAACTCCTGACCAGCAGGTGGAAACACCTAATGATCAGGCAGAGGAGGTTGAGGCGGCCAGCGAAATTCGCAAGCATAAATTCGCTTAGAGCGCCTATGGCTCAGTAAGCCTCTATGGTTGGGCGGCTTCAAACCGCCCAACCCAACATGATTTAGGGAGGGGTAAAGATGTCTTGGTGGGAAGATCTGCCCGGGAGATTTGTGGAGGAACTGGAGAAGATGGAAGAATTCACGAATTCCGAATTGAGAGTCATGGATGGTAGCCAGCTGCCTGGTGTTTCGGGCGCCGGAGTGTTTATGGTCTGGCATGAAATCATAACATCCAACTCTGGTAAGAAATACGAACTCTTGATGGTGTGTCGGCGCAACCATCCATACTCAGCGCCTATAGCATGGATACTGGAGCCGAAGGTGAAGCATCATCACATGCTTGCCGATGGTCGTCTTTGCCTGCATGATCCACACATTGGTCCAGATGAAACCTGGGTACTGAACATAAGGAACTGGGCGTGTGAGTGGGTGCATTACTTCGAGACGGGGAACTGGCCTAAGGATTACGCAAGTGGGAGGTGAGTGAGATATGAAGAAATGTCTGGTGAAACATTCGGCCATGGAAGCCATAAAGAAAGCGTCACTGCCAGCGTCTGAAGCGGGAAAGGAGACAGGCGGAATCCTCATAGGGCCATCCCCTACGCATGAGTTCGTGATGATAACGTCAGCAACTGGGCCTGGTCTCGATGAAGGTTGCGCTTCCGCCGCCAGTTGGGAGACCGCTCCTGATTATCTCAACACGGAGCTGCGAAAGGCCAGGGATGAAGACCCCAGGGTGAACCTGCGGGGGTTCTGGCATCTACACCCGGGCAGAATGACACATCCCAGCGCGCAGGATCTTTCGGAAGCGCAGGCAATACTCCAGGATACTGAACACTACAAGTTGAATGAGCTTGTGATGCCAATTATCACTGCGGATCAGGATGAGATCACTATCAATTTTTATTACATCAGCCGGGATGATCCCTGCTTCAGGGAGATGCCCATGGAAATTGTCTCAGATACAGTCGATTCAGCAAAATCCCTGGCTTCAGAGTCGGGGATTGCAGAAATGGAAACGGGAAGCGGTTTCTGGCATGATGCGGAGTGGCAGTTTTACATGAGCGCATACGGAGCGGCGCGGCTGGAATTAGAACTGAATGAGCTTGAGGAAGCCGGTTACGAGGTCACAGCAGTGCTGCTTCTAGATGATGGCGACTGCTGTATTCAGGTCTGCCCCGAGGGTAGTAGTGAGGCGGCACTGTTCCTTCTTCCCCGGGAGTTTCCTCTCAACCCGCCCCGTGTCTTTATGAAGTCCTGCGACGAGATTACGGAACAGGAAATGGGTGCTCCCTCGCCTTTGAGTCGTTGGTCCAGCGGCGTCCGACTGTCTGAACTGATGGAAGGAGAACTGGGAGAACAGCTTGGCGCTGATTCTCACAATCCAGGTCTTCCGCTCAATGTAATAGTCCAAATAGGAGTAGAACTAAAATGTGATAGTCATAGCATTATGGGAACTCTACATAAACATACAGAATTCGTGAAACCTAATGGGAGGAATGAAAATGGTAGTGACGATCCTGGATAAAACTGTGGAGAAATGCAGAGAGGAATATGAAAATGGAAGCTCAAGTGGAGAGGTAACAGGACGGATTCTGGATACTGATTCCGAAACGCATATCTATGCTGCCGGGTTGCTCACGGCAGCCTCGATCAAGAACAGGACATATGGTGTGATAGGCAGGTGGGAGATGCGCAAGGACTACGCTTCAGCCACTCCATCAGATGGGGATGGTGTTGAGCTATTCATGAATCCAGACCACAATGATCTCATAGGGTTCTATAGAGGTGAAAGGATAGAGGAGGTCCATATAGCTAAATACAGGACGGACTTCACAGCGCGGATGAAGGGGATAGTGGACTGCGAATTGCTGGCGGAGAAGACGGTCTTCATCATAGGCGCTGGGTCAGTTGGCAGCCAGATGGCCATGGACCTGGTACGGGCTGGCGTGGGCAGGTTCGTAGTGGTGGATTTCGACACGGTGGAAGCGGCAAATCTGTGCCGGTGCGAGTATTCCGTGGCGGATATAGGAAGGTACAAGACCCTGGCTCTAAAGGACAGGCTGCTAGGCGTTAACCCATTTATTCAGGTGGAGACCTACCAGCGGAACGTGATGGATATGGGTAATGAGGAACTGCTTGGGCTAATAGAGCGCAGCGACCTGGCGATGAGCGCTATTGACGATCCTGGGGCGGAGCACCGACTCAACGCCCTGGCCCACACTTTGACGCCGGCAATTTATCCTGGACTATACTCCCTGGCGTCGGCTGGTGAGGTTATCTTTACTGTGCCAGGCGGGCCATGTTACCAATGTGTCATCGGCGGTCTGAGATGGGCCTCTGACGCTCCTTCCCGGGGGGATTGGGACTATACCACCCCTGGCGATCTAAGGGCGGAGCCAGGACTGGGCATAGACATAAAACACACCGTTATCATCGCCTGCAAGATAGCTCTGGATCTACTCATGAGCCACGCGAAAGATTCGGATGCGGTGGGCGTGATAGATTTCCAGCGAACTATAGCCCTGGTGTCCAATGGGATACGGGAGATGTACGGCATTCAGTTTGAACCCATGGGAATCGTGTGGGCAGAGACGGAGGTAAATCAGGACTGCGAGATATGCAGTGTGAGAGAGGAGGACCACGACGCTCTGTTAGCCCAGGCGCAAGCCCGGGTGGCGGCGGCTATGGATCTCCCCGGTGACCTGGAAACGGCGGAAGATGACGATAACTGAGAATTGATGGACTGCATGGGCGTTTCATTCTGGATGGTCATGCAGTCCAAAACACGGATGAAAGGAGAAGCAAAATGCGAGGGAACAATACGCAAAGGTACGTAAACAGAGATGGCCAGTTGTTGCAAATGGCAATGGAGAATGGAGGAAACGGAGTGCCGGTTCCACCAGAACCTGTCCCACCAGGACAAGCGGACGCAGATGGTGGTATGAACGCTCCCAGGATGGCCACTTTCGTCATAATGGCGTTCGTCTGCATACTGCTGCTGGTCCTGGCCGCCGGGGTGATACGCAAGGTGGGGCAATGGGCTTTCAGCGGGGATAGGGACGTAGCCATTGTGGCGGTGGAAGAAAGCTTCCCAGCGGAGATAAGTGAACCTGTAGACAATGTGAAAGCGGAATACTTCCAGAAACCTATTTTGCCACGAGTTGCTTACCGTGTGGCTGCTCAGTATAAATCCGCCGCGGATGAGGCGCACGAGGTTAGCCAGACTGAGGCAGTGCCCTATGAGCCAGTTCAGTTGGCGGATGAGAAGCCATTGTACCAGGAGAAAAGTCGGCAGCGGAAGACATCCGTCCTGGTGAGCCATGAGCCGGTTGTGGATTACCGGGCAAGCGTCAGGGAGATGGAGACAGCACTGGAGACGCGAAGAAGCGAGATCCAGAGAATAACTGCGGAACTACGCGATATAGGAAGGAGTGATGAAAATGACTGGTAAGACAGGGGCGATTTCTGTCCTGTTCCTATGGGTTTTCGCGATTACGGTCAATCCATGTAGGGCCGGGGATTACACACAGAACATCAGAGCCATGGAACATCGCATGAGCCAGATGGAGATGACCATGAAGGAATTGGCGGAACTGACGACAGAGGATGCTGAAGGAACTCTGGAATTCTACCAGGAGACGAAAGCGGCTGTGAAAAGATTAAGCGCCGCCATAGATCTATTGGGACGGAGAATGTCAGAATCGGAGAAGAGACAAACAGAGTTCAAGGCGCTGGCAAATGAGCGGAAAGTGGTTACCAGTGAATTGAGAGAGGGGGCTGAGAGAAGCAGGCGGCGGCCGTGCTCTGAGCCTGCGCTTCGTGTCTTCATCTTCGATGTACGAGCAAGAGGCGGGCGGACGGAGATCCGGTACTACACGACCCGGGACATCTCCGTGGAGGACATCAGACTGCCGGCGTATCTGACGCGCGGTCTGGGATACAGGAGGCGGTGAATAGCAAGTAAACCATACCTTCCCAAACCAGGGGTTAAGGTGTGGTTTTGGGTATGGTTACAGCCTGTGGTTACGAAAACCATAGGCTATAGCCTGCCGGAAACCACAGCCTCATGAGCCGGAGACGTACTGTTCATAGGCTTTTACCAATTAGCCTGGTATTGGGCTGATTTACCCCGACTTATTTGGGGCGTGCGTGGTAGTTGTTTGGGGAGTGGGTTGCCAGTCCTGGCGGTGGCTCTTCGAGGATCCTGATCTCATAAGGAGTGTTAGTTATGAATGGATTTGGTGATGTAAGTGGAATAGGAGTGTTGTTTGTTGTGCTGTTCTTTGTTTCTATAGCCTTCATAGCCGCTATGGGGTGGAAGGCATACAGGAGGATATTTCATCCTGCGGATGCCCAGCAGCAGGTTGTGGTGGAGCCGGAGAGCATACAGGAACTGATGGTTCAGCGGAAAGACCATCCAGAGGGATTGCAGTTGGGCTACTTTGAGGGGGAGAACGGAGAGGACGTACCGGTGACCATCCTGCCAAAGGAGCGGGATACGCACCTGTATATCTGTGGCACCAGCGGGATGGGGAAGAGCAAGGACATAAAGTATATGCTGATGCAGGATATAGCCGAAGGTCGAGGTCTTGGATTGGTGGACATACACGGAGATCTGGTGGACGAGGTAGAACCGTGGGCAATAGGCATGCGTCCTGATGATACTATATTGTTCGACCCTACGGACCTGGAGAATATACCAGGTTTCAATCCCCTGGAGCCATTACCAGGGCTGCAACTGGCGGAGCAGGTGGGACAACTTAACGACGCTGTGCGAGCTATCTTCGCGGACGCCTGGGGAATGCGCACTGAGGATATGGTGGCCAGTTCATTTGGTGCATTGATGGAGAATGGGCTGACGCTGGTGGAGTTCTCCAGATTGCTCACTGATAAGCGGTTCCGTGAGCTTGTGCTTCAGGGGGTTGAGAATCCTGTGGTGCGCAGCTACTTTGAGGACAGGTTCGACAAGCTGCCACCGTGGAACAGGCTTAGCTGGCAGGATGCTCCTCAGAACAAGATCTCCGCTCTACTGCGGGATGAGAGGATACGACTGGTGTTGGGGCAACAGCACAGCACATTCAACGTCAGGGAGATAATGGATGATGGGAAGATATTCCTGGCGAAGCTGCCAAAAGGCAGGTTGCAGGATGGAGCGTTCTTCATAGGAGCGCTGCTTATGAAGATGTTTCAACTGGGAGCTTTATCCCGCCAGGACATCCCGCCAGATGAACGCAGACCGTTCTATCTGTACGTGGAGGAGAGCAGCAGTATCAGCACCCCGTCATTCCTGCAGGAGACACTGCGAGAATGTCGAAAATTCGGGCTATCGGTGATACTCACAGATCAATCAACTGAATTTATGGACCAGCAGAGCCGCGCTGCTGTATTGGGCAACTCCAAGACACACGTCTACTTCCGTGTGGTGCGGAACGATGCTGAGATACTGGCGAAGCAGGCGTTCAAGGTTACTGGCAAAAAGATAAAGGCCCAGGATTCTATCCAGGGCAACCCCTCGTTCTTCCATACGTCGGAGGAATGGGAGGAGCACTATCACAACCTGGCTTCTCTTCCAGAGCGACACGCTTATCTGAACCTGCAGGGGACAGGCAGCCTGGAGTTCATGACGTATGACGACCCGCCATGTCCCTTTGATGGGGTGCAGGCTGATAAGAGCGCCTACACCAAACCCCGGGAGCAGGTGTTAGGGGAGATAACCTATCGTGAAGAGATAATCAGTGAGTTACTTGAGGAGATGGAATAGATGAATACGAAAAGACGCACAAAGCAGAAGGGCAGATTGCCGCGCTACACTAGAGCCAAACAGCCGCCAGGGATCAGTCTGCAGCCCAGGGATGTGTTGATACTGAACTCTGTTGGGTGTGAATACAGGTATCTCACCACCCGGCAGATACACACCCTCTTCTTCAATGGTTCCATGTCCCAGACGAGACTCAGGCTTACGAAGCTGTACCATAACGGCTACCTGGACAGGGTCTACCGACCTGTAACCCAGGGCAGCGGGGAAGCCATATACTGTCTGGACAGGAAGGGGGCCGATGAGTTGGCGTCTCAGCTTGATATTGACAGAGGGCAGATGTTCTGGCAGGGACGGACTATGCGTCTCAGTCAGAACTCCCTGGAGCACGCTCTCAGGGTTACTGACTTTCGGATCGCTCTGAATGTTGCCTGTGACAGACTGGAACTGGCCAGTGTTGCTGGCGATTGGATAGGCGAACAGGTTCTTCGGGATCTGAAGCAGAGAGTGAAGGTTCCATCGCCATCTGACCCTGACAGCTACACTGAGTGTCCCATGGTGGCGGACGGGTACTTCTGCCTGGAGTTCATAAACGGCGCCTCCCAGTGCTTCATGCTGGAGATAGACATGGGGACGGAGAGCAACAGGAGAATAGGGCTGCGGGTCAGGGCATACAGGGAGTATCTCAGAAGCGGGAAGTATGGGGAGCTTTTCGGCAACGACAGCTTCAAGGTGCTGTTGGTTACCACAAGCCCCAACAGGGCTGAGAACCTCATGAGGACAGCCAGACTGGCTGGCGATAAGACCATGTTCTGGTTCGCAGACTTCTCCCAGTATGCCCAGGACAGGGAACTCATCCCGGAACAGATTATGGGACAGATATGGAGGGTTCCTGGCGACTGGTTCGCCATGGAGGATGAATGGCGCGGCGGTCGTCAGGCACAGGTGGCTAAAGCCAGGGATACTGGGAGATACAGGTCTCTCCTGGAACTGTCCGGGGTAGATGGAGGGGAGTCAAGTGGCTAAGACTATCATTGGGCTGCTTATCATACTGTTTCCCATATGCGCCATCATAGTTCTATGCAAGATGGTAAAGGCCGGGTTCGCCTTCTATCCCGTGGCGACTGGCTCAATTGTCCTGGCGGCTCATCTGGCGATCATTGTAGGGTGGTACAAACTCAAGTCCCTGGCCTTTCCTGACACCTGGAGATGTCCGTTTTGTGATGAGGATGCTCCCTTATCCGGCAGGCAGAAGTGCCGTAGATGTGGGTTCAGATGGGACGGGCATTACTTCGGTAAGTGTCCCAACTGCGGTGGCGTGGTGGAAATCATCCACTGCCCCAACTGCGAGCTGAGTGGCCAGAGACCGTGGTGGTATGAATACTGGCATAAGCTTAACTAAAGGGAGGTCATTACATTGGACGCTCTTTCTCCCATGATAGTATCCTTTACCTTTCTTGGCATTTCTATGTGGCTGCTGAACAGGAACAGATACGCCAGGTATATGATAAAGCCCATGAGGAAATACTCATGGCTACTGACGAAAAAAATGTTGGCTTATATAGCGAAGCTGCTGCGCAAGATGACGTTGCTCTTTGACACCTACTGATCAGGTATGAACACAGCTCCGCAATTTGGGGCGGCAGCGCAACCTAGCTCTCTGGAGACATCTGTAGCATCAGCGTTTTGCGCGAATGGGCTGTTCAATATTGCGCAATCCACGTGGGATTTTACAGAATCCGTATTAACGGTAAAATTACTGCTCATCATCATACTATTTCCAGAATAGCACACAGGAAATGATACCTCGACATAACGCTTCCGCTCAGCACGCTACAATAGGTAACCCCCTTGCTAAGATAAACCCGCAAGGGACCCCCTATTTCGCTCTCAATAGCTTCGCTATTGAGGCTTTGCTACACCGTTATCTCGGCTATCATTCCCGACTTGTAAAGACCGATGCCCCTATTGAAAACAGGGGATTTTATATATTGGAAATGGAAGAATCTCCAGTTTCCAACAGGCAACCCCTAATCTTGACAAGTCGGAGACCGTGTGTGCTGTTCTGGAAATAGTATGATGATGAGCAGTATAGAGGAACTGCTTTCGTTGTATCAAAGGTCGTGTAAAGTCATAAAAAACAGTATGTATCGTATCCGACTGCCAGAGGAAAACATGGCGACTCTTCAGAGGCTTAGACGATATTACGGCGATAGGACCATCGCTGACCAGGTAAGAGAGGCAGTTTCCATATACCTGTCTGAAGAGGAGGAGATGTTCTGGGGTTCTATGACCAATGCTCAGAAGGCGAAACAGAAGGTCAGTGTCCATGACAGCCGTTGACTCGGCTCCCCCGCAAGTGGGGGTCGAGATGAGCGACGGTCATTGTTGAAAAAAAAGCAAGTCCGTATAAAGGTCGCGCTCAACGTAAAGCAAAGAGCCTGCCGAAGCAAGCTCTCCACCGTATATGCATTATTGCATAGCAGAGAGACTTTGGCAAGCTCAAGACAACCATGGTTATTAACAACGAGTTCAACAAGCTACAGATCAACGAGACAATAGACAGGGACGCCAGCGGGAATGTGCTAAAGAGAAGCCTGATGCTGAATATCCGATGCAACGACGTTCAGGAGGCGGATACTCTCTATCGACAGTTGAAGGAAAGACTCAACGGTAACGGAGTGGCGAAGGACGATATGGGTAACGGAGTGGCTGGAAATCCAGAGAACAGTAAGATCCCTATGTGTCAGTGTGGAAGACCTATGATGCTGAGAAATGGCAGGAATGGCGCCTTTTATGGATGCTCTGGCTATCCCCAGTGTCGAATGACCAGAGAACTGAGAGAATTGGCTGAAATGTCAGTAGAGGAACCACAGCTTGCAGAGATTCAGGTCAGCTAGACAGGAGCCTGGCGGGGAGGCGTTGTATCCCCGCATCCGTTGTCCAGGAATTAGAAAGGAAGTACGGTCGAGCTTCCAGAAAGTATAACAGGAGTTAGGCGAAGCTCTTTACAGTTCTATACAAACCTATGTTGGAAACATCATCATCAAGTATTTGTCCCATATGTGGCAATGAGATGAGCGCCTATTCTGACTGGAACCCGTTTGGCGCGTTACAGGACCAGCGCATGTACTGCGGGCTCTGTTATCACACAGAATTTGAGCAGTTGGATCTGGAAGTAGCCAATAGACTATGGGATGAATACGGCGAGGAGTTTGAGTCAGGAAAGTCGCTGAAGCCGTTGACGAAGAAAGATTGTAAGTAAACGTGCTGGAACAGTAAGAACCATCTGAGTCTTCAATGTCCTTTCATCGCCCTATTCGCCGGGGTTGTGGAAGGGCTTGATGGCTTAAATGTCCCGGTGGTGAAAGTCGCTCTCTTTGAGAAATGTGCGAAGCCAGAAATTGGAGAGCGATTGTTATGGAGGCTATGGTTGAGTTGGGTGTTCTTGTACCCAGGCTTAGATAGTCTATAATGTAAGGAGAGCCCTTGCGGCCCCCTAAAACTGGAGCTGGCCGCTGTCTATGGCTGTCAAGAGCCAAAAACGACCACAAAGCTTCGGCTTGTTCTCTGAGGCTTTGTGGCCAGGGGCTCTTTTGGTTGCTCTAATGAACCTATGGGTTCACATCATCCACGATACAACGTGAGGGAGGTATTTTGCTATGACACCCAAAGAGATGCGGGAATATGAGGAAGGTAAAGCATACGGCTATTCACACCCAAGCAAAGTCCATGGCTGGTCCAAAAGCGCGGCCTGGAACCACGGTCTGAAAGCTGGACAGGCTGAGTATTGGAGAGAATGGAAGCAGTCAGCGGCAAGAGAGAAAGCATACCAGAAATTCAGGAGAGAGCATGGGTTCCACAGTGATAGCTGAGATGATAAACGTAGGAGTAGGGCTATCATCCCTGTAGTGGGATCAGTCGAAGTTTAGCGGGAGGCTGTTAGATACAGAGATGAGAGCGCCGGGACAAACAACTCTTGACATATAGTATCGTTTTTCATTACTATTGTTGAGGCAACCTGGATAGGAGGACGGGAAAGATGTCAGTAGAAACAACATTAGAAAGGCTATTGACAGTCCAGGAAATATCGAGCCTTCTCGGAGTAAAGAAGTCATACGTATATTACCTGACGCACCAGAAGAAAATTCCCCACATGAAGATAAATGGGCATCTTCGGTTCCGTCAGTCTGATATTGACGAATGGCTTCAGTCACAGGAGGTTCACATTGTCGATTTACAAGAGGAAATTCAAAAAAGGAACTAAATGGTGTGTCTACTTAATCTTGCCTGACGGCAGCAAGTTCAGAAAGGCAATAGGCACAAAGAAGGAGGCAGAAAAGGTTGAACAGCAACTCAAGAGCCAACTGATAGCTGGTAGGTGGAATCTGCGGGAAAACACGGATACCTTGTTTGGCGTTCTGGTGAATGATTACCTGGAATACGCAAAGACGAACAAGGCAAAGAGCACATATCGTGTAGATAAATACAGGATAGAAGCTCATCTGTTACCATATTTTGGCAAGATGATATTAACACAGGTCACTCCGCAGATACTGGAGAGCTATAAACGGGAACGGCTGGAACAGGGATTGTCGCCAAGTACAGTAAACCGTGAGTTTGCCAATCTATCGCACATGTTCAGAATGGCAATAAGATGGGGTCTGATTGATAGAAACCCGGTCTTTTATGTAGACAAAATGAGGATTCCGGAGAAGCCGAAACGGTTTCTTAATCAAGTGGAGATAGAAAGACTCATAGAAGCTGCAAATGGCTCACATATTTTCCCGCTCATCGTCACTGCTTTACACACAGGAATGCGGAAATCTGAGTTGTTCAACCTGAAATGATCTGACGTTGATTTTGATAGGATGACCGTTACCGTCCAGTCAAAGGATGACTGGCACACAAAGAACTACAGATCCAGAACTCTTCAGATCACTCCTGTCTTGTATGACGTGCTCATTGAACATAGAAAGCAGCATCTTCTTAGTGTTCAGTCAGAGTATGTATTCACATATAACGGGCAGAGGCTAAAGACCAACATAAAAAAGAGCCTTGCCCGTGTCGTGGAAAAGGCGGATTTGGAGGGAGTAACACTGCATACATTTCGGCATACGTTCGCTTCCCAACTGGCAATGGCTGGCGTTTCTATCAAGGAAGTTCAGGAACTTATGGGACATCGGAGCTTTGAGACAACACTTCAGTATGCTCACCTGTCTGAGGATCACGTCAAACAGCAGGTGATGAAACTGCCGTTCGCATCCCACTCCGGAAATTCTAGGACACGCGAAGCCTATTTTGGCAGACAACCTGC
>SDBU01007302.1_pt1 | contig 12757 bp, 8 predicted proteins | sample 2277071 | NCBI WGS metagenome assembly SDBU01 (sample SAMN10397929, study PRJNA504765) | marine sediment metagenome | isolation source: marine sediment core GS08_GC12, 126 cmbsf | place: Arctic Ocean: Gakkel Ridge, Loki's castle | collected 2008 | reverse complement strand
TCAATATTTCGAATTGAATCTATTACTTCTTCTAATAATTCTACTGAATCTTTTTCCATTTTTATTAATATTTATTTTTAGTTTCTTTAATATTTTTATCTCAGTTGTTGAATTTTAAGAATTTAATTATTGAATTGTTAAAAACTACTAAATATATTATCTATTAGGAGAGATTATTAATAATTTTATCACCTTAATAATAATCTTAAAAGTTAATAGTCGTGAAATAACCGAATATTAAAATTAAATAAGTGAAAAAATTATATTTAATCTAAATGTACTAAAAGAAATATTCAATTTAGCTTGAGTCATAATGATTAATTGTTAGAAGGAAATCCACCTAAGTAATTTAAATTTTATTTAAAAATCTTTTTTTATAATTTCTCAATTTTTTCTTAGTTTCCTTAATATAATTCAATGTACGTTCTAATAATATAAAGACATTTCTGATATTATTCTAAATATATTAAAATTCATGATTAATTAATATTTAATTTAAATCACAATCTCTTCAAAAAGTAATGACTAATCTAAAATATTTTAATTTGTACATGAAAAGGGAGACTCTTTTATTACTTTATTAAGAGTTTTAACAAAATATTTAAATAGAATTTGTACAATCTCCTAATTATTAAAGGATAAAAAATTAGGTTTTTAATTATTAAGAGTCTAGAAAAAATTCCTCAAACATTAAAAGAATTTATGCAAAAGTATATTGATTATGAAGATAAACTTAAAAATATATATCCTGATAATAAATCATTTACCGTCGATTTTTTACAATATCGCCTGTATAAAACTGATCGAATAATTCCATTCCATAAAAAATATTACAAATCAAAATATAGTAGCCAATATTTTTGGACACCCTATATTCCCTTAATTTTTTCTTTAATTTTATTATGTAGCCATTTAATTGTAACCTTTTTAGCCGTATATCAATCTGGCATTTATCCTGAATCTATATTGATAGTGAGAATAGGATTTCTCATATTTATATATTTATGTACATTATTTGCATCTTTTTGTTTCTTTCAAGTTTCTAATAAATGGTCATGGAAATATATTTTTAGCATATTAACAATTGGGCTTGGTAGCTTATCAACGTTTATTATAATGATAACCCCTTTAAGTGAAACAAGTACAGAAGGGACAATCGATAGAATATTTGGAATTTTTTGCATTTCTTGGTCACCAATAACTTTAGCTCTATTCATATTTAATAAATATAAGCCTTATATAACTGATTTCGGCGGAATTCATCTTTTTTTCGGGTGGATCTTTCGAGTAAGTGAAACAAATGGAGATATTAAAACTTTAAATTCTTCTTTCCATAAACTTATTTATGAGTTAAATCACTGGTTAAATAAAACTCTTAATGTAATAATTAAAAATAAATATGAAATATTAGAAGGATTTTACTTAAATGTAATTTCAAATGAAAATTTTCTTAAAGAAATCAAAACAAATTATAGGGACTCATTCGAACAAGTGCTTCAAGGCTTATTAGTAGAAAAATGGTTGTATTCAGACACATTTTCTGATGTGGAAAAGGAAGATAAAAACTTACCAAAACTAGATCACTTTAATACAACTTATTTAAATTATCGAATAGCTTTTAGCGAACTTCCAAAGATAATAAAGTTAATAGAAAATCTTGCTAATAAAAAATTTGAAATTATATATTATTCCACTTTGAATAAATTCAAGAATTTTAAAGATAAACTCATTCCAGTAACCATCTTTATATTAAGCACTATAGTTCCGTTGATAATATCAACGTTTTAAGACTTAATTTATATTTTTTTAAAAATTTAACTTGAATATTTTTAATTAAGAATCGATTTTAGCTAAAAGGTTTCTAAACATGAAGATTTATTATATTTATTTAAATCTTTATCAAATGGGTAGATAATATCTAAGTAATTTTTACATATATGGTCCCATATCACATCACACCGTGAAACGGTTATTGTTCATAAAAATCATCAAATATTATAGACAATAGAAATCATGAAATTAGAATGGTTAGAGAGCAATTAAAGTTCTCTCATAGTTGTCATATATAATGCGGGAAATTTATTATTGGGATACTTTTTTACAATGGTGAGATCAATCTTATTAACTAAATCAACAATATTAAAGAATATAGTATTAATATTTTCTTTAGTTAATATATTTTCATATTTTCCTGAAGCCCAGAATCCTTGATGGATTAGATAATTCCTTAATTTAATATATCCATTAGGTTTCCCGAATAATTTCTCCCAGAAATTATCGTCAATATGGGGTATATCAATATTACATAATTTGAAAGCTATAGAACAGATTTCCTTTTGTTGAAATAATAAATTGTTCATTTTATTCATTATCATCTCATATAAATTGATTTCTTTTTTAAGAAATTTTGAGACTTGTTGATCCTGAGAAATTTTAAGAATTTTTGTAAATTTTGGAAAATATTTCACTTTTATTGAATCCTTTGTTGATATAAAAGCAAGTAATTCAAAACAATTTCGAAAATAAACTTCTATACTCGTTATGAGTAGGATTAAAAGCATTTCGTTTGAAGAGTTTTTTCCAAATCGATTAAAGATAATATTTTTTAATTTAAGAAGTTCATATCCTTCTTCAAGAACTTGATAAGTAGACAATGATCTATATATATTAGTTCCAAAAAAGTAGTAAGCTGAGGTATATTTTTTTTCATTTATATAAATTTTGTAAACTTTGACAAATTCTTCCTTATTTTTAAAAGAATCCTTTATTATTCCATATTTCTCGAATATATGTTTCCATAATTCAGTTAAGTCATTAATATATAAATTATTCATCTCTTAATTTTTAAAAATGAACTCTTCAACCGCTCTAAAATTTAATGAATTTTAAATAAATAATTGATGATTCTTTATAATACTATTTATCTACCAATTTTAAATTATGTTTTTATCCCTCTCTTAATCTATAATTTCGTGAAACAGCGGTTCACTCACTTTTGGTTTAAGTATAAATTTATACTTTTTTAACTATTAAACGGTTATATTTCCATTAATAAATATTTTTAATGATATTGACTATTGAAACTTAATTAAATATGTTTAATATTGATTTTGTTGGATGAAATTGAAGATATAAAAACATCGTCATAACACTCTTAAAAATTACTTAGAGAATCGAAATTGGGATAAAAATCCAAGAGGAAAATTAATCGAGTTTGATTTATTTAGAGATGTAGCAAAAAATCTTCTTGAGAGAAAACCAATTTTAAAGAATTTTATTTATATCTATGATTATGAATGGGAAGTAATACCGGGGAGAACTGATAAGAACAAAGGAGATCTCGTTTTTACCGATGGAAAAAATAATTTTCTAATCGTTGAATGTAAACTAAAGGACTCTAATTATGTTAGAAAACAAGTCCGAAATCGAATAGAAGACTTCAAGAAAATTAAACCGTATTTGAACAAAATCTGTGGATTAGCGGTTGCTCGAGGAGATTGGGATTACTTAGATGAGGTCGGGAATTGGCATTATGAAAAAATGGGTAGACTTAGTAATTATTTCCAGTCTTATGACGATTTAATTCTTAGATCAGACCAAATTGATGATAGGTGGAAACTTCAAGAGTATTACAAAAGTATAGGCTATAAGCCAACAGATCCTACTTCAGCTCTTAATCAACTTAAACAACGAAATTTCTTAAGTCTGAATGATAATTTTCACTTACTTGAAAATAAACCACCCTTTCAAATTGTTATAAAAGCCAAACTTAATAAATTATTTATCAAAACTTTCGAAGGAAAAGGAGAAGCATTAGATAAACGTATAGCTAGAGTACTTGCTAGTGCTGATATATGTGAGCAGATTTTCCTTGAATATGATATGAGTGATCTTAAAATCCGTATAGATGAAAATGAGAAGGGAGATTTTTATCGGATCGAGAAGAGGATCGTGAAATAACCGTTTCACGAATTTCAATTTTATTTTTAGGGGGAATTTTTGGACCATTGATTACTGGATAACGGGAGCTCAAATAATAATTGATAATAATTGGTCTGCCACCGCGTCTATGTATGCTAATGTAAGAAACTTTCCTTTGATTTTTATCTCCCAATTACCAATAATCGAAGACTTATAACTCTGAAGCAATTTCTCTTATTTTTTTGATTATATCAAATCCTTTTTTGTTGATTTCTCTTAGAATTTCTATTAAATCATTAAATTCTTCGCAATTTTCTTCAGTTATTAATTTCTTGACTTCTATCATTAAATCAAGTTTTAATTTACCAGGTGTATTTAACCCATCCATACTCTCAACTTGATTATTAACTATTTCATTTTTAATTTCCTTAATTATTTCTTTGATTTGGGTTGAGATGTTTCGTTCTTTCAATATTTTTTCTTTAGGTATTAATTTATCCCAAGGTTCAACATTATTATTGACATTTCTAAAAGCACTAGAGATTATATGAAATGGGATTAATTCTTCTATTTCTTTATCATTTTTCAATTTAAAAAAATAGTCAATTGCATTATTGTACTTACTAGGGTTATCTTTATATTTTTTATATAGTTGTTTACCTACCGAATCATCATCTAATAAAACCAGAAATCGAATCTTTGTCTCCTGAGCAACTCTAATAAAGGAATCTAAATTTGCAACTCCATTAATAGGAATGAGAGAAATATAATTAAGGTCTAATAAATCTTCATTAAAATTTTGTGAGTAATTAATGACTAACTGTTCAATTAGAATTTTATCTGTAATCCCCTCTACAAAAAGGTTTACTTCTCCAAAGTTAGATATACTTGAAAAATTGAAACCAAGGATATTTGCCAGTAGGACATCATCAAAGACGCCTTCTTTTCTTGGTTCTTTCAAAAAAGTAATACCATTTTTCTTATTTAAAAACACAATTCTCTCAGGATGATTCCTGTTTATCATAAAAGGTAAATGTGTAGTATATATTATTTGGTTATAATTCGCCAGTTTCTCTATTTCCTTCAACAAATCTTTTTGACCACCAGGATGAAGAAAAATTCCAGGTTCATCTAATAAAATGACACAATTTCGTAATTCATTGCCAAAATTAGCATTGAAATGTAAAAGGAATGCAAAAAACCATTGAAAGCCTAGACTTCTTCTTTTAGGATCTATTGAATGCCCATTTTCTAAAAAGCCTACATGAAGAGCATTATCCGTTCCTAATGTAATATCTATTTCAACATCTTGGTATTGAGTCCAACTTTGTTTTAAAATTTGACTTACCTCACGATTTACCCTTCTAAGTAAATTATTCCTGATATTGTGATCTGTTGTTGAGAGAAAATCTTTTAAACTAATATTCGCGATTTCAAAAAAATTATTTATAGATTTGTATTTTTGAGTATTCCCTTTTAACTCACTTAATGGAATTACACTTGATATGTAGTACTCTGGCTTAAAGGACCAATTTACAAACTTGATACTGCTTAGAAACAAATTTATGTTAAAGTCATCAATTGTTTCATTATTTTCTTCAGTAATTTCTAAAATAATATTATCCTTATGCTCATGATTAGAAATATATTCACTAGTTTTAGCAACTAATTCCTTCGATTGAGTAGTAAACTTATATACTTGATTCTGTATTAAATGGTGATCTGAAGGTAAATTTAACTCGTCAACTAATTCTGTTTGAATAATGTGAATTTGGCCAGTGGCTAATGTTCCCGTAATGGATATATTGTAAAATTTTTCAATTTTTTTTATACTAGTATTAGGGAAAGAGACTGTCCGATTCTTTCCTATATGTGTTATAGATATTTTTTTAATATCTTTTTTATTTAATTGAGATATAAACTTTGGATTTAATTTAAATATGATTTCTGGTTCTATTTCAAAGATATCATCAACATAACAACATGTATCGCTAGTTGCCAGTAAGTTATTATCGTTAAATAATCCAAAGGCAAACAATAGATTTGTTTTTCCACACTCATTTGGTCCAACTAAAGTGTGAATATTTTGAGTGAATTCAATCGATAGATCATCATATGTTCGATAATTTCTTAAGCAAATTTCTTCAATAAATATAGGATTTTTAGAATCTATTTCTTTTCACCCTTACTTGGTAATAAATTTTCCTTTATTCTTGGTATTATAAAAGTCAGAATAAATAAAAATTTGCGTAGTTTAGATTTAAATGTTTCATCTAATCAAATTTCAGGAAAACTAAATATTTCCTATTTTCGATAAATCGCATTTTAATTTTAATTATAGTTGATTTTAGTATATAAATTAGATTATGAGTATTAAAATATTATTAGACTGTGGATTAATTGTCATTTAATATTTTTTAAAATAATTTTAGTATCGGTTATTTCACGTATTTCTATTAAAACTTATCTAACAACCATTATCCCCTGAACCTTAATGGTTTTAGAATCAATTTACGAAAAATTCATCTCTTAAATTTCAATAAACAGACACTTCAAGGTTAGCTTTTAGGTCTGTAACCGTTTCACGAATAATCAGGATTGATTTTCCCATATGGCAAAAAAACTTTTATATAAAGAAACATCTGCATTATAATTATTTTTAGCTTTAGCATATTCACTGATTTCTCTTAGCTTTAAGTTTATTATAGATATCCTATCATCTTTAATTTTATTTCGTGTTCGCCTATCAAATTTTGAAAAATTCTTGGATATTAAATTAAAAACATTGAGAGAATATCCATGCAATAACGAGGGATAATCAGCAAAATATGTATGAAGCTTTTTCAAATCCTCATAGACTAGCTCCTTTTTAGGAGGAATAAAACCAAAAAATTTTAACTCTAAGCAGATAATGGGCTTAAATGAGTGAAATATTATGATGTCAGGATACATCTTGGGCTTTTTTAAATAATAACAATTGAAGATTTTCCAATTTACATCATTGTATTTATCAATTTCTGTTTCTAGAAAATTAATAATCTTAAATTGGAGGTCTAACTCATTTAATATGTGAGTATTTAAAATATGATCAAAGATTGAAGTTATAATGCTTGTTTCAATGAACTTACATATATCTTCTTTCTTTAAGCTTATCAAATTTAATTCTCTTTATTTTTTTTGTTGTTACTAATAAAGAGATTAATTGTGTTTTTTACAATTTCGCTATTACTAACGTCTTTTTCTAACCCGCAGAGATTTCTCAAATTTTCAATAATAATCTTCTCTAGTGAAAAACGTATCCATGCTGTTGGTTGTTTCTTTTTTGCAGAATTAGCAGTATCTTTCGCTTTATCGCTTGTTGCCTTTAGTCTTTGCGCTCTAGGTTTTTTTTTCTTAGATGGTTTTACAGAAAGTGTTGCACTTTTAACCTTTGATTCTTTAACGCTTTTACTAATCTGTGTCATAGTGATGTTATCTGGTGTTACACTACTGTGTTCGATGCTAGTATCATTCATTTCGATTTTTGTATTATCTGTAGCATCACTTACCAAATCTTCCTTTTCACCATTTTTTATTTTTTTAATTGTCTCAGAATCAACTTCGACCTCCACTTTTTCCGTTTCTTCTAGTTTTTCCTCAATTTCCTGAGAAGGGAGAAATTCACCTGCAGTGAAATCTTCAATCATTGCATGGAAAAACCCAGATTTAACCTTCTTAACCTGGTTTAAAGTATTGTTGAAAATTTTTATACTTTTTAAAAAGATTTTATCATGTTCTCCCAATTGTTTCAATCCTTTATTTAGAGCATCATATAAATCAATATCCTCAAGGTGATCTGTATTTAAATTGAGGAACGGAGCAAAAGTATCTTGTATTATTTCTGCATCACTTCCATCAATATCAGGGCAAAATAATTCATAGGTATTCCCTCGTGTAATAAAAACTTGGAATTCATTTAATTTTTCGCTCAGCTCTTTTTCAATAAACTCGTATGTAAAGATTCTATGAATAAATTCTCTTCCCCCCAATAATTGTTTTAATGGAAAAATAAAGCGATTAGATACAATAGAGATTAATTTTAAAATATCATTCTTTAATTCAGATTTAAAATTATATCCTATTTTTGTAGGAATATTCCACGGAATATATTCATTCCACTCTCTTTTTTTTGATTTAAAAAATAAGAATAATGATAACATCTCAAAAGAGGCTCGTTTACTAATAGATGATATTTTAGTTTCATCAGTCCCAAATCCTACAGTTGTGTCATTTAGATTAGATGCAAATTGTCTCCCATTCCCAAACATCCATACACCTTTATACCTTGAAGATGGATGATCTCCTCTAAAAGGATTAATTCCACAATAAACATCGACAAATATCTCCCCGGGATTATTATTTTCATCTTTAAAATCGATTTTATAATTCTTTAGATAAACTGGTGGACAATAAGGGTAATGTGAAAATATCCTCTCAAAATCTATTGGTCTAAATCGTGCAGTTAATGGTTTTAAACCATAAGGTTGTATTTTAAGAATTACATCATGACCAATCATTTTTAACTTTAAGATTTTTTTCCAAAATGTATCTTGAATAAACTCGATAAGTTCTTGAAATATTGTGATATCGTTGGACATGTATTTGTTTATATTTTTAAAGATCATAATAGTTGAACCTTTATCCAGATTAATCAATGCGTTTAAATCTTCAGATGTTCCAAGTTCTAACTCCCATTCATCATTTGTAAAAAATTCTTCAGGAATCTGCATATATATTGGGATTCCATCAATATAATTCGTGAAAACTTCTGCACTTGTTGATAAACTAATTACAGAGTTTAAAAATGCTTCACCCCAAGTTCCAATTTGATAATCTCCTTTTTCTGAGGCTTCACCCATTGTTATCAAAGCATCAATATCCCCTGATTCAATACCCCCTGAATTTTCTTTAATGAGTAAATTTTTTGAATCTTCTTCAACATTAACATAGAATTTAAGCAAGATTTCTAAGGGATAATCGATTTTATCTAAATTTTTTTCATAATTATCAATGATATTATCGAGAAATTCAATTATTGCACCGGTTGGTCCAATAGTTTTTGATCTATGCTTTAAAATGATTTTTTTAGGTGGATTTCTTTTCCTGACTTTTTCAAACGTTATCCCCTCTTTTTTTCTAGGTAGTATTTCATATAGAATTTTTTGTTCTTCAAAAAAAGCAGAAGGTTTCTCTTGATATCGATTCGATAAAGCTTCTGGTAAACTATTCTTTAATCTTTCAAATTTTGCTTTCTTAGATAGATCATCCCAGTTATCTGACATTTTTAATTCACAATGTTTTTTAAAATTGAGTTTTCTTGGTTGTAATTAGTTTTTGGATTTTTTGAATTTTATCTATTATCGTTTGGATTTTTATTTTTAGCCATTAATTTCACCTTTATCCTTCAATTCAATATATGATTTGTGTTAAATAAAAATTTTACATTTCTGCTCAAATTTTATAAAGAAAATAATAGAATATTATAAAATCAATACATCGGCTATTTCACGTAATCTTCATTTATTTTGATTTCAATGATTCTATTTAGGAGATAATTTAAGAATTTGTGACTATTCATATTGAATTTCACTTAGTTTTTTATCTTAAGAGAAATATTTAAGGTTTTTAAATGTGTAACCGTTTCACGATAATCCAATGAACTTGAGATCCTCAAAAAAGTAATGTTCAATACAAATTATTAACCTATAGGTGTATCTTAACATATATATCATTAAAGTAGAGATATGACCATGGTAAAATATAATAATATACTGAAATTTAAGAAAGTTCTATTTTTATCAGTTATAATTGTAGTAGAAATGATATCATTAGGTGCATTTACAATCCTGTCCATTATTACTAGTATAGAATCTTACAGACTTATTGTCGAATCATTAAGAGATTTTATAATATTGACCAGCGTAGTAATAGCTTTAACAATTCCATTTGTAATAAAAGATATTGAGGAAAAGAAACGAGAAGTGGAGTTAAGTGATCGAATAGAAACAGTTATCAATGAACTTAAAAATTATTTTGAAATTATAATCTCCTCTAAATATGATGCTTTACCAAAAAAAAATCTTTACATCCCTCCCCAATTTCAATTTTTTAAATCTATTGCTAAAAAAGAACCTGAATTCTTAAAAAAACTCGGAATTGATATTTCAATTTTTACTACTACTTCAAGAAGAGGAACTGAATTTGAAGGTGGCACTTTAATGATACTTAATATTTATAGATTACGTTGTGGTTATCAACCGTCTCTTAGTTTTATAAGCACAGATAATGAAATTTCTGAGTTACCAAATTCATATGAAATTCTGCTAAGAAAAATCGTTGAAAACGCAGAAAAATTTTTTTCCATAACAATGGATAAAAATTTATGCTTATTATCAGATAATCTGAAATCAGGTTATACTGAAGTAAACAAACATTGAATTTTTAAATTCTTTTTTCTTTCATTATAAATAATATCTAACCTGATTATCAGCCAAAATTAATAAAAACATCAACAGTCAAATGGTCTGAACCTGTCAATGCGTGAGCTGTATCTCCAGTTGTTGAATTGATAATATAAGAAGATAGAGCTTGGTTAACATAAATAAAATCGATTCGTGAGTCATAAGTAGGATTAGTTATCCCCCAATCTGAAGGATTCAATGTTCTATGAACATCAGTCCAACTATGAATAGCAGATGAAAATGCACTATAACCTCCCCCTGTATCCGGATTGGTATAAGGAGGAATCATCATGCTTAGAGGACCATAACCAAGTCCTGTCTGTAAAGTATTTATACCCCAATCTTCAGGAGAAAAGGAGTTAAAATCGCCTAGATATACTATTGGTATATTTCCTAAATTATCCATATAATTGATAATCCCTTCTTGTTCCCACTCTCTTTTTTGTTCATTAATTGCTCCGGACATCGCTTTTAAATGGGAACTAATAACATGTATTAATGTCCCGCTTACATTTATTTCTACATCAAAGAAGTCATGGGTAACATCATAACTCGTAGTATTGTCAAGTATAACGTCCGTCACTTGATTATAAGCGATAACCGGATAACGACTCATAATTGCCGCTCCATCCGTCCAAAATGATATTCCTTGAGTCCCATAACCTACATAAGGATCCTCATCAGTGAAATAGGTGTTAAACTCGTTAACGTATTGATTTAATTTTTCATCGTTATTATTATCCCAATATCCAGTTTCTATGAATATAATTATATCAGCATTCTCTTCTTTTACAACAGCTTTCCAATCAGGATAAGAAAGATCTTCACCGCTCTCTTTTATGTTGAATGTCATCAACTTGAAGATTTCAGAGGGCTCTTGAATAATTTCTGAATTGTTTACAGTCACGGATATTGTATCAGAGCCATTATTTCCAGAAGGATCGATAGCTTCACAGAGAATAGTATAAGAACCATTTATTTCTTGAGCTGTATTCCAAGAATAGAAATTTGTACCTGATCTTAATAAATCATCAACATAAATTGCGTAAGAACTGATTCCATTGGCATCAGTAGCACTCATGGTGATAGATACAATACCTGAAACAGTCGAATATGCTATAGGAGAAATAATACTAACAATCGGTGGTGTAGTATCTATTCCTACGCTATTATCAACAATCACAGTAATTTCATCATCCCCCCAAACAGTTTTGTCTTTGGCTCTACATAAGATTATATGTGAGCCATCTACTTCTTGTGTTGTATCCCAGGTATAAGTATAAGAGGAAGTTTGAATAATTATTCCATCAATTAAGATCTGTCTTTCTTGTATAACACCTTGCCGGTCTATTGCAGTAAAGTTAATTGTAGTTATTCCAGAAAGACTCTCACCTTCAGCTGGTTTCGTAATTTTAACATTGGGTGGAATATTATCGGGAACATTTACTACTATATGCAATATGACTATAGATATTATGTTTAAAATTATAAAGAACATAGGAATGACTAAATACTTCCTATTTTTAATTAATCGCATTTTAGTAGTAATTACATCGTGTTGAGTTCAATAATTCTTGATAACTAAATTCTATTCTTTCAAGATTTCTGCATATAAATTAGATTGTGAATTTGTAGATTAAAAGTCATTTATTATCTTCATGATAACGTATCTAAAGGAATTTGATATCTCGGGTTTTTTCACGAAAATTTTAAATTAATTCAAAACAAAATAGGTATAAGAAACAAATCCAAATAATTTTTATCATGCAAACCAATCCAAAAAAGGCAGAAGATGCCTGTCCTATATGTATTCAGAACTTTATTCCTGAAGCATTCCATATAGAAAAAGTTATAATGGATCTGAATTCCAAATAAATTCTATAAAATCTCTAAATCAATGAAAAGAAAACTTAAATAAAAATAAATCAATTAAAACATGTGAAGGAAGCGAAAGTTGTATCCATAATCTGTGATCATTTTGTTAACGAAAAATGGCAATTTTGGATTGATGACCATCCCATTCATCACGAGTTAGAATACAAAAAACATAGTATCTTAATTGGTGGTGCTCGACCTGACATATTTGGTTTCAATACCTTCAAACAAATTTTTGCGGTTGAAGTTAAAGGTTTAAGTGATTATAAGAAAGCGATTGGTCAGGCAATTATCTATAAATCAGGCGTAAATCTTTCTTATATAGGAGGTTTAGAATCTCCTTTGGATAAAATACGTAATGCTGCTATTTCATCTGGACTAGGAATAATTTCAGTAAACGAATCTGATGAAAAAGTCAAGATTATAGAACCGTTATATAATGTAACACCTAATTACTTAGA
>SDBU01007301.1_pt1 | contig 12757 bp, 12 predicted proteins | sample 2277071 | NCBI WGS metagenome assembly SDBU01 (sample SAMN10397929, study PRJNA504765) | marine sediment metagenome | isolation source: marine sediment core GS08_GC12, 126 cmbsf | place: Arctic Ocean: Gakkel Ridge, Loki's castle | collected 2008 | reverse complement strand
GCCATATGCTACCGGCACACCCAAATATGAGGAAGTCATCCTTGTATGGTATCAAGCAGGTAACAATATCCCCCAGTTCACCTGCATCTGTGCTATTCCCAGCCACAGGAGATTGTGCATCACCGGCACTATAAGCCCAGTCAAACATATTAGTTTGCCTCGACATATACCACTGGTGTGGATTATCAGGGTTGCCTGACAAAACAGCCCTGCCCCGATATAAACACCCTAATGTGGCCCTGTCTGGTATGGAACCATATGTTGTAGTATCATTTGCGTATGGTGTCCAACTATAATAATGTGGTGGGTCAGGCAATACCTCATTAGCATCAAGAGCAAAACTAACAGTCACATCTGCATCTGTCAAAGTATCACTGCTAGTAAAGGTAGCAGTAGTTAACCTTCTACCGTACACCAGGGCCGCACTCGTGCTGGCAGTGACAAAATCAACTATGATTTGTGCATTAGATGAACTCCCTGTTAAAACCATGCCTTTAGTTGGAACAACCCCCCCACCAACTATGTCAGCAGTGGATAATTTTACATTGGCAAAATCCACAATCTTGAACGTGGTATCATTCACAATTAGGGCTTTCTGGTAACCCTCAAACATCGCTACATTTTTAGATGTGTCCAAGGTGCCAGTTGCTGTGGCAATTTCAACCAATGATCCCGCTGAATCCTCATAAAATACTGTATCATTCGCAAGGGCCACTAATTTTTTCTTGTGCACAAATGTATTAAATTCTATTTCCAATGTGTAAATGATGAATCTAAGTGAAGCAATACTATCTGAATAACTTATAAATATTTTCCTGCTGTTAAGGGTGGTAGCAGTAGGGTAGCCAACCTCCCCTCCATCTGGATCAGTAAACGATGTGGCCGCTGTTAATATAGTCCCAGATGGGTCTATCACAACATAGTATCCAGTAGTAAGATTATCTTTGCAAAATGTTACAAATATATTATTCCCCAGCAAAGCAGCACCAGAATATTCCAAATCTGCTTCATCATGTAATAAAGTTTCTGCTTTTACCACAGCACCCGCTTGGGTCCTAATTTGATAGTATGGCTTATTATCAGTATCATTTTCGTAGAAAGTAAATATGTTGCCATTGTTCAACCCCAATGATAAAATCCATCGTGAATCATGTGCGGCTATTTGTGTCTGTGCTAATTGACTAACCCCATCCTCATCGTAAACCCTCATTGAAGTTTTCCATGATGAACCATTATAAGATGCATAAACAATACCCACATTTCCATCTGAACATTTTGCTATTTGGAGCATCATACTCCCACGATCAGCTGTAAATTCAGTAGGGGCTACCACTTGTGCACCTTCCTGGGTATATATGCAGTAATAGCAGTTATTTCTCCCGAATAAATCGTCATTATCCGCAAATACTAAAAACACATTGCCATTATCCAAAGTTACTGCCGCAGAGAACCTTGTATTATCATTATAAACCTGGGTTGGACCAGAAATTTTGGCCCCTGTATTACTATATAAATCAAATCTTCCCTCATTATCATTAAAACTACCATTAAATGCTATAAATATATTCCCATCAAGAAGCCCTGTTCCGGCTCTAGTACCACCCCCTGAGCTAGTGAATAGAGTTTCTGGTTTTATTACGGTCCCATCTTTCTGTACAATTGTGAATCTCCCACCTCCTATGACAAAAATGTTTCCATCAGTGAGTATTGTAGATGAATTATCACTAGAGCCTCCAATAAGAATAGTTATAGGATCACTTAAAGAACCGGCCATTAGACTATCTCCTGGACACTAACTGATTTTATAGAAACTACTGGTATTGAACCAAGACTATCCCCATCACCCCATTTATCGAGGCCAGGGCGTTGGCCGCCCCGACTTCGATTATCAATGGTGTCATAAGGACGTACATTATTCATGTCATACGCAGTAGAATCCGGCTGTGCAGAAACAGCAGACCCACGATATATCCCACGCAGGGGGAAATTATATCTTACAATGGGCATAATACCACCTTAACGGTTAGTGTCACTGTAAGCAACCAGGCAGGTACGATACTCAAGTTTAACTGCCAGTATATGAACAGCGTCAGTGCCATGAGCTTCAGGATTAAGAACAACATGCACGATATCACCAGCAGTGAACGAGTTGCTGCCCAAATCCACCTCGACCCATGCCGCAGTAGCAGTGAGATCAGCAGTATTGTCGGGGGCGAGATCAGTGGTTGCAGCACTATCTAAATATGCCGCTGCTTCAATGGCTGTAGTTGTGTTAGTACTACCACTCATAATAGCCTTCAACATGAGTTTACACTCATCTTTAGTAGAATCGTAATCTTCCGGTATGCGAATAGTGATACCAGCTTCAACAACCTTGGTAGCTGCCCATGCCAGACTGGTCAGGTTGGTATCGAACTTATCAAACCCTGGGTTTGTACTCAGAGTGACGGTCAATGTAGCACCGTCTGACTCCAAGTGGAACTCTCTAAGGGAAATGTCCCGCACAGTGCGGTAGCCATTACCAGTTACAATTCTTTTTGCCCTATCCAAAAAATTAAATGGATTCATTATATACTCCTTATGTGTAAGTTACATCTTTCCAATATCTCCCGTAACGTGGCCAACGGTTTTTGAAGGTTGGTGCGTTCAAGTTTTTCCCCAACTTGCGGGGGGAGAGTCTTGCGTTTAAGTCATAGGCTTTTGGTAAAGCCAACATATTATATTTCTCTGTCCACCCGGCTACTACATCATCTTGTTCCGCTTCAGCCTGGGCTTTGCATACTATCAATACATAATTATCAAACTGAAACCCTGCCGGATGGGTAGAGTCTTCTGATTCAACCATGTATCTGCTGGTACTATCGGGGGTGGCACTGTTTGACAATGCAGAAAAAGCGAATGTACCAGACGTTCCAGTATAACCTGTCACTGTAGCTGTACCATATTTACCTGTTCCACTGATAACAGTTAACGTCCAGTCTTTGAAATAATCAAGTGCATATCGATTAGCAATTGAGCTGTCAACTAACGTAGTTGCACCACCACTTGTAGCACTACCTGATGCGATATCGAGGTCATCGAAGTATAGTGTATATGGGAACTCAAGGGTGTCAGCAGCAATTGGTCCAGGCCATACTACAAGTTCATATTGTCGTCTTCCAAATGCACGTAAGGCTGCCAGACTTGGATAGCCAGTAGTCAGGGATGTTTCTCTGACCTCCCGCAACATAGATTCATCAACCCATGCTATAGGTGTGCCACGGTTAGTACCACGAATCCATGATATCTCACCATCCGCTGTGCCACCAAAATTATCTGGTAGTTTATAACGATGCCCGATAGCATATTCACTGGTAGTATCAGGGGTGCTGCTTTCTGATAGACCCCCGGAGAAGGTGAATGTACCAGAGGACCCGGTATAACCTGTGACCAGTGCAAATTCTCCTTGCCCAGTCCCACCAATTAACTCAATAACACAGTCTTTGAAATAATCATTGGCATATGTTCCAGCTAGCTCAGAGTCCACCAAAGTGGTAGAAGTACCACTCGTGGCTGTACCAGTTGTTTCTATAGCAAGGGTGACTTGCATTAACCTACGCTGCCACCGCCAGCCCTCTTTCGGTGCATCGGATATAAATTGGCGTATGCCATTGTTTACTATCTTCTTGCACACGTTGAGGTCATGCTCATTTATTGGTACAAGTGCTTCTTCCTGGCCATTATCCCCATAGTAAGCTATGCCAATAAGTTCGGCTATTTCAAGAACAAGACTTCCTACTGTTTTTGCACCAGCTGGTTCAGCCATGGTTAATCTCCTGATTTTTTCATCATATTCACTATTCGGATGATACACTCTTCATGTGTTATTCCGCCGAATAAAGACCTGCCTTCAAATGTTAACTCAAGGTGTCTATTAGCAGTTATCCTCATAATATGTGCCTGCTTAGCATCCAACTCTAAGATATCGTTCTCAGTGTCCCGTATCTTAGAAGCTAGTAAAATAGCCTCAGCCACATCATTTATATCTTTGAATACTCCGGGTGAACGCAACAAGTTTGACAAATTTTCACGGATAGGATATTCTTTCCCATCAACTTCAAATTTTTCTAAATTCAATTCCATAATACTCTCTCCAAAAGGTATAAAAATCCCATCCCCCCTGCCCCGTTAGGAGGGAGCAGCAGGGGAGTGGGGTAAAAACAAATTACGCTTGTGCTACACGAATCCAATCAACAGTGACAATGTTAGACTCAGCTGCCAACTCTTTGAAAACGATAATGGGGCACAATTCCTCAGCCTGTGGAAACAGGGGGGTGCCCTCAATTATATTGGCATTGGTGATTAGACCAGTTGAACTCACTACACCATCAACATATGCAACAATGGTAGTGCCATTGTAGTACATGCCAATAGTAAAGAAGGTTCCAGCAGTAGCACTCTTTACTGCCGTTGTCACCTGCACTGTCTGCCCCTCATTCTTGTAGCTACGAAGGACATCTGCTTCGGTGCCTGTTAAGGTGTTAAACCCAACAAACCCCTTGTCAATTACAGCACCACTGGTGTCCACGATTTCATCACCAGCCATCAAATAGTCAGCGTCAATAAGGCCGAAGAAAGCACCAGCAATATCACCATTAGTTATGGTGCCCAATGATACCCTCATTTCAAAAGCCCACTTAGAACCAGCTACACCAGCAGCACCAGAAGTAACAATTGGGCACGGCATTCGCCATGCAATCTCTTTGTTGGCTGTGCCAGCTGTAAGAATCGCAGTTCCAATGCCAGCACCGGGGGCAGTACGAATCATTTCTGTGGCCCCGTCACCATAGATGTCACCGGAATTAACCGCTGTCTGCCCTGTTGATAGAGCACCAATAGGCCGCCTGAAATCTGTCTCAAACAAACTGCCATGGAAGGGATTAACCCGCATTTCAGCAATGGGGAAGTTATCCCAAATAGCTGCTGTGGGAAGCTGTACTGTAGTACGAGAACTTGCAGTTACAGTCTCGTCTGTCAAATTGCTAGTTAACAATGCCTGAACTGTACCATTAATAGTTGATCTGTTAACCGTCTGCATAGCACGACCAATAAATACTGTTCCTTCTGCCTGTCCACCGGCAGCGTAACTACCAGCTTTCAGAGACAGAACCGTGGTGTCAATGACACAGGTCTCTTCAGTCCATATTCTGACTTTCTGGCCAGCACCAGTTGGCACGTATATTTCAATAAAACCTGGGCCTACAAGCCCATCATACCCTTCCGCCACTACACCGGCAAAGTTCTTAACATTGCCAGTTGTTGGCTTCTCAACATGAGTAGCCCTCTTGTTATCAATACTACCAGCTGTGCCACGATCTGCATCATAACACAAAAGGTAGCCAGTACGAAGGGTATCCGTACCAGTGTAACGCACTTTTTTCTTAGTAGTTTTCTCAGAATTATAAGTTATTTGACTCATCATTACCTCCGGGGGTTGACCCCAATTAAGTAAAATTATTTACATTACCACAATTGGCTTACGCCGCTTTGTGGAGTACAAAACCAGCTGAACGTCTATTGGTACAGAGGTTATTATGTGACCCATCAATAAACACAGTGAAAACAGTGTGCTGGGTACGGTCGGTCTGTGGCTCACCCTCTTCCATCCAGAAACCATCCTGAACAAATGGTACAAACTTATCAAAGTTTACACAGTAGATCGGGGTGTTATTGGCATTGTCAAGCTGCGGTATGTATACAACTGGCATACGCTGAATATAAACGGCACCATTCACCATACTGGCTACACCACCTAACAATTCAGTAGGTTTGTGATTGTCATCCTTCTGATCCATCAGGTCCTGAAGCTCAACAGCAGTATCGGCACCACAGTAGATACGTTTAATGCCGCTCATTTTCTTGGACGGATCATCAATATTCAGTGGTGGTTTGAACCTGGTAAGCAAAATGGCCTTGCGGAAAATCTTCAGCATAGCAGCATCGACCTTGGTATACAATGCACAATAGTTACGCCATTTTGCCTCAGTATTACTGTCAATACCGGCGATAGTGGTACTGTAGGTGTCATCACCAAACCTGACAGCCTGACCATTAAAACCAGAACCAGTGTTTACTGTGCCACTATTATCAGTGTAGAAAGTCAGGTAGTATGGCACACCATATGGATTCAGATCATCAGTCGAACTTTCCGGGGTATCCCAGGCACGGTCTTCGATAAGCTCGGCCATAGACCACAGTCCATCTATTCTACGAGATTTGATGAGGCTGACAAAACCCTTTGCGGAATTTTTATTCCGAAGGATTTCAACCTTATCCCAAGAATAGTGAGTACCTATTTGTGTCCAAGGCACAGTGATTTTATGTTGGGTATCACCAACAGCTGGCTCATCAGTGTCAAAGAGCCTGCGATATCGGGCATTCCCAGTATGGTCAAGCATAACGTTACGCTGTATTTCTGTGCCACCATCAATCTGGATACGCTCCTTTTGGTATATTCTACAGAACTCATAGTCCACGTTATCCCAAGCTACCTCAAACTCCTGCTTGGGGAGGTCTGCAATTGTAGTTGCGATCAAATCTGCTAAAGCGGCATTTTTCACACCCATGATTAATCTCCTTTATATTACGAACTTTTGAATAATTGTTCTAGTCTCTTGCCCGCACGATTCACTACTTGATTCTCGGTAAGCGGGCCTTTATTTTCCACAACGGCTGGCGTTGTAGTAGGCTCAATTGTAAGATTGGCCTCTCGTTTTTTCAGGGTTTTGCTAATAGATTGCCTAGCGAAACTCTGTGCGAACTGTGCAGTAAACATATCGTGGGCTTTCATCAATGCTTCTTCGTGAGTAAAATTTATGCCCTGTGCGGCTGCACCCGTTTTTATTTGATCCCCTGTCTCCAACACAGCCATACGATTTGCATCCTGACCTGGTGTTAACTCTTTCCAACCCAATCCAGTGCCATAGAAATTTTTATCAACTATGACACTTTCATCTTTGAAAAACTGCTCTAATTTCATACCAATAACTTCATCAATCTCATTCCGAACCTGTTCTTGCTGAACTGGTTGCTGAACAGGACTAATCTGTACTGGTTGCTGAACAGAGGAACTATTTAACGCATCGTTAAGACGAAGCACCACACCCAACATTGGATCATCATCACCATATTCATCTTTCATTGCCTGTATGTCTACATCAGTTATCCTTTGTTGCTGAATTGGTTGTTGTGGTTGTCGGGTAGGCGATTCAGTAATCGGCTGCGACAACATATCACGACCAGCTTTTGCAAACTGCTGGGTTAACTGGTTAGTTGACTCAAACAATTTCTTGAATGTTTTTTCAGCTAGTTCTGGGCTTGCCTCTACAAAACCATTGATCTCATCCTCTGTCCAATTTTGGTGGATGGCAGCACGACGATAATTATCAGGTACTTCATACCCACTATCATCAACGACTGCCTCATCATCTTTTGTGTCATCCACTATATCATCAGATATAAGGGTTTCCACATTATCACCTGGATCATCGAGTTTAACATCAGGCTCAACATCTGGTTTAACTTCAGGATCATCTACGACACTAACATCAGTATCATCTACGACACTAACATCAGTAGGTCCAGCCATTAATCCAGCCTTTAACATTCTTTCTTCTGTTTTTTCTTCTAGTGATTTTTCCATTGTCTTTCCTTTCATTGGGGGTAGGAGGCCAGCCGCTGCTTGCTACCAAGGGTAGGGGCTGTGCCTGCTGCTCAATATATCAGGGTTATTTCCGTCTTTTAGACGGTGCTTTGTACCATCCAATACGTTTCAAATACTTATTATGTTGGCTCGTGTCCCGAAGCACCGGCCTTCCATCGGGTAATACCTCTATATCGGGAAATTTTTTCCTATGTTCTGGAACCTGCTCTGGGTGCATAGCCAGGCTATCACTCACATGCGGCTTGGCATATTCAATAACACCAACATTGCATAGTTCACTTAAATAACTTCTTTTTAATAGTGCCCCACAGTGGCAGTATTCATCCCTATCAGAAACCTTCATGGGCTTACTTATAGTTATGCTATCACTACAATCAGGGCATATATAATCATACATGGGCATGGTTAACCTCCAAACGTTTCTTTGAGTTTTTTGCCCACCTTGTCTTCTACCTGCTCCTCAGTCAGGGCATCATCAACTGCGTCTTTACGCTTCTTTAATTCTATCCTGACCAATTTAAGTAGCTTTTCATCCTTCTGAATTTCTTTGGCTTTAATCAGAGTATCAACAGCACTACTGATTTCCCACTCGTCATAACCATCTATTTTCTTACTTTTATCATCATGTGAACTGTATGCATCTTTCATTAATACGCTCCTTGCATCACTGACTGTGAATTGTCAGCACCCGCTTGGAACTGACTATTCATATCTTGTTGTGGATTGCCTACTTTTTTCTTCTCAGCGAACCCATTATTTTGTATAACACCCTTTATCTGTGCCTTCCCAGTATCCTGCGGCCCCATAGATGCCAGGGCCTGCATTTTTTGCTCGAACTCAGGATCATCAAATACTTCATCTATCCAATCAGCGATATTCAATTCCTCTGCCATGCCCGTTACAAATCTCTGAAAATTAAACTGTGTCCCCATCTGAGCACAAACCATAGCCGCATTAGCAGCTGCGGGTATTATATTCGTAGCAAAATCCATCATCAATTTAGTGCGTATTTGCGGGTCCATCCTAGTGAACGATCTTGCCACCATGTCAAAAACAAGGGTGAGAAAATCACCTGTTTGTTGCTCCGGGGTAAGAACCAACTGTACATCTTCCCCACCATCACGCTTAGTGAGTGGCAAGTCAATCAATGGATCAGTGTGGAGATACCACGCCGTTTTTCTAGCAATTTCGGCAACACGATCATACATTATGCTCTTTGAGTCTTCCAGGGATACGCCTGAGTTGGCCTGCATTATAGATGCTTGTGTAGCGGACTTGGCCTGCGATCTTGTTCCACCCATCTGGTCAATACCACCTGCCATGTAAGAGAACCACGACATAAGCTGTGCCAGCATGTTTTCATTTTCCGGGTTCTGCCCACCATACGACACTACATTTACACCGTTGGGGTCTGAACTTGCTACCATATCCCCATCTTCCGCATCACGTATGTCAATAGCGGAATCAGAATTGGCAGGATTATATACTGTAACATTCTTCTGCCGCTCAGTTTGATCCAATATTTTTCTACATACTTTATTGGCAGCCTCGTGCATATCATACCATATTCCAACAGGGGCTATTGGGAATGGGTTGCCTGGAACTGCTGGTGTGAATGACAGGTATGTGTACAGGCCCTCTTCAGGGCCATAATAATCAACCTGTCTGATGTAATCATTAAAAGTAGATACACGTGGATCAGGGATTGTAATTATTTTATTAGCTAATGGAACCCATAGTTCTGTTATCCGAACTAAGTCACGTTGCCCGGCATACTCTTGACCATATTCATATTGCCGTGATACATTAGAAACTCTGTCCTGTTTGTCTGCATCACTATGTATAGTCGGCAACTGGACAACTAAGTCTTTATTAACCCCCTTGGCATTCAACAATACCTCCCGTGCAACTACAGACGCATGACCCACGAATGATGCACCCCTGAATAAATATTCAGAACAGAATGGATCGAATGTAAAGTTATCAAGGTCTACCGTCTTATTATATATCTCCCCAAGATTAATATATTCATCATCAATCTGGATAAAATTATTGCTATCGCTAATTGATGTCTTCATTACCCCAAAACCAAACAATGCATCGACTATCCACGACCGTAATGGCCATTTTATCTCTGAGCTTTTGAATACATTATTAACGCCAAGACCAAGTAATTCAGCATAATTCTTTTGCTCAAGGTTATTAGTTGTTAAATTAACTTTTGGATTAAGCATCACAAGGTTTGGCACCATGATACGTATTGCGTTAAACAATAGATTCATTGGCTCTTCGCCGGTCATGCCATACTCCTGGCCATAATAATGTCCAACATATGCCTTAATGAACATGGCACGGGCTTTTCTATACCGTTTCATACGGTCAAACCCACGTCTTGCGGCTTCCTGCAACTGTATTGGAGTTATTTTTGTCGCCATTATTATCCTTTGACAAAACTAAATTGTTTACGCCACTTCCCACGTGACTTTTTTTCCCGTTCTTTACGCCCAAGTACCTGTTTACGACGAAAACCAACTGAGTTACCAGGTGGTGCAGCATCCTCATGCTTTATTTTACCTATGTCCCTGCCGGTCCAAACAGTAAGAGCATCAGCAATAGTCCTGTCACCATGCGTCAGCCTTGCAGATTTAGATTCCTCCACCAAATCAGTAGGGCCTATCTCCCCATCATCGTAGTAAACGTATGTTCCAGCTTCTTCAATTGCACGAAGGCTATGGTTTATAAACCCACCTACTGCCAATTTCCTGCGATACAACGAAAGCAGTTCTTCTTTTTTCTGCCTGCTACTATGGAATCCATATTTCTTGGATTTCTTGCCTTCAACGGTGCCACTCTGCCGGTCCCGGTAATAAAAAGGATACTGATACTCTGTTGTCACTATTTTCCCAAAATCCCAGCCTGGTCCGTTGGCCTCCCATATAATAAAGGGCAAGCGTCTTGGGTTAGCACCACCGACCCATATAGCTATAGCCATAACTTTCCTGGCTAAATCGTGGGGCATAGTATTAGCGTTTGCAAACTCCGCAACTTTCTCGCCTGTCTGGTCACACCTGATACTTATAACAGAATTAGAAGCACCCTGACCTTTACTTATGTCGATCCCCATGGTGTATGTCTTACTTTGGTCAGGTCTACCTTCTATAAGCTGTACATAAATATCTAGCTCAAATTTACCAGAAGTGGGCATTACCCTTATCCAATCCATGGATCGGCCCTTTATGATCCTGCTTATCATTGCCTCCGGGACATCTTTCTTAAACTCTATTTTACGCCTGGCCTTTGGCGGGAAACAGAACAATGCTTTGTGCTGCTCAAGGACATTTGACTCAAAGAATAAATTACCACTTCCAAGGTGATCCATGTCAAGCTCTTGGGCTAACTCAAGTGGTGATCTCTCTTCTTTTTCAATGTCGTACCATGGAGAACTAATCGAAAACTTTTGTGTTACCTCATCCTGAACTACATATCTCCCCAGACCCTTCTCAGGGTGTTCCCACCAGGGTAATTTTACAGTTTTAAGTTTACCACTGAGTACCCACTTGCTATATTCAGAGCCAGCCTTGGGTGTACTATTAATAATACGACATGGTGTTACATCCTTGGTTGCACTACGCATAGCTTGGGCATTTGAAGTGACAGCTGCGAACTCATCCATAAACACTAGGAAGCGTCTATCTCCACGTGCGGCGTTCTCAGTGGTCGATTCCCCATCAATTACACTGCCGTTCCAAGCATTCTTCAGGTGCATACGAGTTCTATTTGTCTGCCCTGGATGAATGTCCGGTGGACACATCCACTCCGGCAACCAGCTATGTATATAATCAAGTTTCCAAAACAATGCTTTGTGATTGCCAGGCTTATCAACATAATCCTCAGTACGACTCAGAATAAGTATCTGTGACTCTGGCCTGAATATCCAATACTTATCACATATATACAGACATATCCATGTTGCACCCATGTCCCGGCTCTTGTCCAGCCCAATAGCTCCGCCCTCTTTTATAGCTCTTTCAACTGCAAGTATCGCCTCATCCTGCACTGGCCATGTTATAAATGGGACATGTGCATTAGTTACCGGCACAGTTCTGTGGGTATTCTCATCAACCTCTTCCTGCCGATACGTCCACCCGAATGCATTGATATAAAACAAAGTTGATGCTGTGCAAGCTGCGATCAAGTCACTGCGTAGCCCTGTATCACTATCCGCCCGGTGGAGAATCTCTGACCGCCAGGCAAGATTCTTGTGTGGAACCTTTGGGACTTTGAACCCGGTTATGGGGTCTTTCCAAATTTCAGGGAAATCAGGAAACTTATCCGATAGTTGTGGGTCTGTTGCTAGTATGGTCATTAAATATCTTCAGCTAAATTGTTCAAATCTGATTTTCTTACATCATCAATCTTCTTAGTCAGCGGAGTTCGTGGCTTACCAGCGACAATTTGTTTCGTCACAATCTTACCATCTATCCGATCACACAATATTAAAATAGCCCACGGGCTGGGAGTGACCGACTTTTCTTTACCAGTCTCATCACGCTCTGACCACCCTAGGGCATATTTCCATATTTGTCTGGCGAGTAGTTCAGCATTGGTTATGAGTTCTCCATCATCCTCCACACTGATAGTTTGATTGCCCAGCTTAATCAACTCATCACGTATGACCTGTTTCCCGGTTACATGCTCTGTTTTTTTGGCCACAGTTACCTCCTTATGCAAAACTCCGCGTACGCAAATATCCAAGCCCGTCATTTACATTCGTCAGGAAATTCAGGGTGGTTTTGCCCTCTGGTATCTTGATTATAATGGACTGATAGAGTGGGCATACCCATTCTACGTTTGCCGCAGTTGCAGTGGTGCCAGTAATACTAAACAGAAACCCGCCTACTTCGGAACTAGTAAACACATAGGTAGCACCAGCAACGACTGTGGTAGTCCCGTTGGTGTCAGCTGTTCCGTTAGTCAGTTGTACACCACTACCAGCCACTGGGGTAGCATTATTTGTATCTACAGTTTGGTTTCCTAAGTTGTCTTCAGTTTGAC
>SDBU01007300.1_pt1 | contig 12761 bp, 22 predicted proteins | sample 2277071 | NCBI WGS metagenome assembly SDBU01 (sample SAMN10397929, study PRJNA504765) | marine sediment metagenome | isolation source: marine sediment core GS08_GC12, 126 cmbsf | place: Arctic Ocean: Gakkel Ridge, Loki's castle | collected 2008 | reverse complement strand
TTCCGGTTCTTCCGAATCTGGCTCGGGAGTTGTCTCCGGGCCTTTCTCGCCTGCGTCCTGAACCGGTTCGGAAACGCCTGCGGAATCCTCCGGCGGAAGTGGCCCGCCGGGTTGTTTCGTTGTGCCGTTTACAATATCGGCCTCCAGCGTTGTACTCGCTGGCTCTGCTTGCTTGTCCTTCTCGCCGCCCAACCCCATCGGCGTCCCGTCATGGTCCGAGTTGGGGCCGTCTGCGAAGTTGTCCATAATCTCGTCGTCGCTACCGCTGAAGTCCTGTGCGTTCGACGCAATCGGGCTGGGCGTGGTCCCCGTCTGGGCGGTGCCCGTCTGAGCGGTGCCCGGCTGAAGGGAAGTAGGTTCTGCTGTTTCGGTTGCCATCGGTTAGCCTCGTGTCAAATGATTAAGTTTCCTTAAAGAATTACTCGATGGGGTCGTAGGCCCGAGGCGGGCTCCAAAGGAGGCTCCACGCGCTCCAAAAAACGAATTACTCGGGGCGGATAGTTGCATCGGTAGTTGTAGTCTTCTCTGCGACGGCGCTCGGCCTCGTCAACGGCTTCCTGGTGAGTATGGCCGTAGATGTCGCGTTCCATTGACTCAGCTATCAAAACAGTGTCGTCGACGGCCTTCACACCATACAGAGCACCATCACTTGGGTCGCACCATTGCGTGCTTCCCCACGGGCCGATACGGAATTCCAACGGCTGCTCAACTCCATCGTCCTCGAACGGATATTCTGGCTTTCGTCCCCCATTGCGAATGAGAAACAACACCCAACGAAAGAACTGCCTTAAAGAATTCATCCCGTGTTCTCCTCTGTTGGACAAATATCGTACTCGTCAAGTACCCCATTCACTGCGCCGACCGGCACTTCCTCGGGCATCGACTCCAATGTCTGAATCGCCTGCCGGACCTTGCGCCGCCCCGCCTGAATCTCGTCGTTACGACGCCTGCCGCTGTTCTGGAAGTTGCCGTGTTCGTCGGTGTGGCCGAATCCATCGCGGCCTGTCTTCATACCCAGCGCCTTGGCCAAGCGGGAATGTTGTTTCGTGCTGGTAATCTCCGGGCGGCCTTTGGAATCGAACTCGACAAACAGCCTTTCTTTCCGCAATCGCTCCCGAACGACAGGCACCTCGCTAGGGTCAACTGCCATTGACGTGGAGTTGTACGGGAACATCGAGTGATTACGAATTGCCGGCCCGTCCGACTCAACCCACTGCCCGTCACGCAGAATCCTTGTCCCTGACGGGCGAACGCGCGTATGGGATAGATTAGCGGTCACGTCCCGCATGAACTCTCGCTGCTCGTCAGTCAAGTCGTTCATCCAACTCACGTCAGTTCCTCTCCAATGTCAACAGGGCATTCATCTTGATACAATGCTTTGTGAAGGCTTGCCCAATCACGACGCTCTCCCTGGTCCATTATTCCGGCCCCACGGCGGTAAGGTGGCCGAAACAGAACCGCAGCCGCTTCTGCGACTTTAAGAAGCGCGTAGTATTGCTCCTCCATCGCGTCTTCCATCACGTCGACCCTCCCTGCTGCCCGCCCCCGTTACCCGAAGCCAGCATCATCTCCAACGCCTGTTGCCCCGGCCCCTGCGCCGGACTGCCACCGCTGGAGATATTCCGCCTGATGTACTCGTGCGGCATTCCCGGTGTGTTGGCGCTCGGCATCCGGTCCATCTTGCCGGGCATGGCCGTAATTGGCACCCCCGATGACTTAATCAGCTCCGATAGCTCCGTTAGTCCGGTATAACGAACCACCAACCGCCACATCGCCTCGGTGTCCAATTCGTCCCCGACCTGGGCAAACAGCATCTTGGCCTGGGCTATCTGCATCGCCCGAGGAATCAAATCCATAATCATACGCAGCCTCTGGGCGGGCGTCCGGTTGTGAATGCTGAACTGGTCTATCTCAAACTCAAACAGGAAGAAATCCCTCGTCCTTCGCTCCGGCGTCCACTCCACAGGAATTTCCCAATCGGTGCCCTCCAGTCGCTTGGTGAACTTGCGCTTGCCCTGGGGATCGCTATAGATGTACCATGCCAAGTCAGTGGTGACACCATTCAGGAATCCCGTGAACTTGTCTGACAGTTCTTCAATCAGGGTATTCGCCCCGGACATCTCCATTTCCTGTTGAGCCGCAGTTTCCGCGTTGCTCGCTAGTCCCCCAAGAGAATCCAGGTTGCCGGCCAGCCAGGAAAACAAACTAATAAGCCCCTGCGTAAATGCGTAGGACTGCTGGTTAATGCCGCCGCTAGTAATTTCGCCCGTGTTTTGCGGGTTCATCAACTGAATTACATCGCCGTCTGCGCAGTCCAGAATCGTCTTCTCGTCTCCGGCATTGGCTGCTTCTGGCGTAATCGTCGTATTCGTCTTCTGCCGGTCGAGTTGATTGCCCAACTTCCGAATCGCCCGGTTTAGCAACTTCGCAAGGCTCTCAAGATGCGATCCAGGTGACACCGGCATGATGTTTCCGGGAACCGGGTCGAAGCGCAACAAGTGATAGGGGCCGTTCTCTGGGCCTTCCCACTCCACCACCCGGAGCGGCTGGCCCTTCCCGTCTGGAATCGTAATCAGCAACTTCTCTCGCGGGAGCCAGATGTCCCAGACAGTAACATACTGGCGCAAGTCGTCGCGGAAGACCGAATCACGCACACCCATCCGCTGAACGCTCTCTTCGCCGGGACTCTGGCGCAGATCCTCGTCTTGCCGGGATTCCTTCGTATCCATCGTCGCAACGACTTCCTGGTCCCAGATCGGGTTGTTCAGCAAGTCGTCGAGCGGAAGGCGGTATTTATCCCCACACCAGTCAATCTCTTCCCACTGCTTGGCGTTGGTGTCGTAGGCGAAATTCTCCAGCAACACCGAATCGCAGAACGGTTGCTCGGCATCGTGCAAAAATCCCTTTGCCTCGTGCATCCCTCCTGGAGTTACCGCTACCTTGACAATCCCCACACTCTCTAGCCCTTGGTGAACCACCTCCTTGAGCGTGTCCTTCAGGTTGATCTCGCGGAATAGTTGCTCGCAAGCCAGCGATAATTCATAGGCGTCGCTAGATGCGTCGGGAGAGCGGGCCCGCACATTGACGCGGGGTGTGCCGCTGATGAGCCGACGCTGATAGATGCGCAGGGCGAGGTTGTAGACATTCAGGGGAGTGTCTACCTCCTCCTCGTTTGTCCCGTACCCGTGCCCGGAATAGAGCGATTGACGCTCCTTGCTCTGCTTGCGGAACGTCTCCATCTCCTTCTCGGCCATTGCGATCTGGTCGTGGAGACGCTTGACGAAATCCTCGGTCAGGATCGCGGATTCATCCGGTTGCGCAACTGGCTCGCCAAGCCGTTCCGGTAAAGGAAGGCCCAGAGCTACGGCGGCTGGTACACCGCCACCCAAGATTGGATAGGTAGCGACCATGTGAAAGTTCTCAGTTTGCGTCTCGGCGGCGAGAGTCGTACATCTCACCCATTTGGGTGGATGCTTGCTCGTCCAAGGTTTGTTCGTCGAGGGGAGAATCAAGGGGAGGAGGAACGATCATGCCGGTTTTATCCACCGGCATCTCCTCGAATTCCTGGACGAGGTCGTCCCCTGAGCTGGCATCCCTCGCAGCCTGTTGGACGCGGTGGGCTGCATTGCTCACGACTACGACTCCTTGGGAATCTGGCCCGCAACGCCTGCGGACGGAGCACTGCCGTGTCCGTAATCCTTGGGCGGCTCGCTCCCTGCGTCTTTGGGCGCGCCCTGCTCCGGTTCAACGGAACTGAGCTTCTTCTCGACGGCTTTTCCGGCTTTATTCTTCACGATACGGTCCTCCATTTGCACAAAAAGTAGGCTCGAATGACGCGACATTAAGCACATCCATCCTAAGTATAGCGAACTCCCAGAGTGGCGTCAATAGCAACGTGGAAGTGGGCATCGACCTGATGGGAGGATGCGTATAAAGTACGCATAGAGTGCCTATACTGGAGGCACAGGGGCAGACGAGCAACCCCTACCCTGCCAGCCGGGGGGGGCGCAAGACAATCGCCGCCCCAAAGGACGGCGAAAAGCCCTTACCCTGCCATTAGTCACGGGAAGACTTCAGTTTCAGGATCGCTTCGCAGATCGCAAGAGCGGGAGTATCCCCGTAAGCATAGACTGCTTCGTCCTCGCCGCAAAGTGTTTCGTGAAGAACGAAACTTCGCCGCTTTCCGGGACGCAACACAAACGGGCCAAGCGTTGCTTCATTGAACAGTCCAACAGAAAACGCCGCTACAAACGCCGCGTTCAAGTCCACGCTAGGCTGAAACTGAATGCAGGCCACGTCGCCTTCGCAGGTGGTGTGCTCGATTCCACGAATCTCGTCCCATTCGCGGGAAGTGATAAGCACCACTTGTGATGGAGGCATGGTATCGAAACTATGAAGGATAGCACTTTCTATGCCAATTGCCTTGGCAACGGCCAAATCCAATCTAGGATCGCCCCCAGCAATGTCATTCTTATCCATCGGTTCTACCTCCTCACCAATTCGTTGCCCGCTTCTGTTTTCGGCGCATCTTCAAATACTGGGCCCGTCGCCACCCGAATGACTCCCGCGATACGTCGTCCTCCTGGACGTTCATCACGTTGATGTTTTTCCGCTTGTGCGCTGAATCGAAGTGATCCCCGAAATTTACTGACGCCTCCCACACCAGCGCATCTGCTATCACCCGATCGCCGTGTGCCCCCTTCGCGCCACTCGCATCCTCCTTGTTTGTTTCCCCAACGTGATACGGCTCTCCATCCGAACCCATCTGGTATTGCCGCAATTCCTCCACCGCATCGTAGTCAGGGTTGTCAAAGTATCCTTCCAAAAGGGCTTCCCGGTACGGCCCCAGCAGAAAACTCCGCTTGTACGTCCAATAGCCTGCCTTATCGGTATGCCCTGAGTGCAGGGGCGAGTCCTTGGTCTTGCGCCGGTAGTAGTATTTGAACGTGCTGCGCTCGACTCGCTTCGTGAATTCCCCCCCATACCCATTGGCTTCCCAAATCAAAAAGGCCGGATCGCCCTTGTAATTGACAAACCACCGGCAGAGTGCAATGGCAATCTCGGCGAATTCATAGGGAATCACCGATGGCGACGCGAAGCTCGCCACCTTCGCCCCAGTGCGCCGGTTGAACACGGTAATCACCGAATTACTGGTCTGCGACCCGCCAATTCCCGAGCACACATCGCACGCGACGATGTATTCGCCCATTGGAGGGTTCTTACGGATGTCCAGTTCACACCACAATTTGAAGCGGCCGTCCGGGTTCTCTGACCATACCCCCGTGAGTGATTCGGGATTGACGTGAACTTCGCCCCGCAATGGACGCCGGACGCTGTTCTTCAAGCGATTGATGAGCTGTTCGGCAAAATACTGTGCTCCCTCCGCGCCGAATACCATGTCGTACTCTTGGGCAATGAGCACGGGGTCGGCACCCTGCCGAAGACTCTCTTCGTCGTACCACGACGAACGAAACAGTTTACTGGTCAAGTCGTAGCCCCGTTCGCTCAGGCGTGACTTGAGGCGAGTCCATCGCTCATGGTCCAGGTATTCCCCCGACAGCGGGCCGTACTTCTCTTCATCCACAGGAACGGGCTTGCCCTTGACGATGTGGTACAAGCCCCGGTTCTGCGTCGGGTTGTCCCACCACGCCAATCTCAGGACAGGCTCGTCGATTGTCTCGTCGTGAATGATCTTGGTAAATTCGCCACCCATCCCAAACGGCGTTGAAAAGGATGCCCTGCATCGTGTGATGGGCTGAGTGGAAGCCATTGCATCCTTGTCCTGGGGACGTGGATGTTTGCTGTGTTCGTCTATGAAGAATACTAACGCACGCCCGCCGGTAGCGACGTTAGCAGTGCAGGCAAAGAACGTAATTGCCGTTTCGCCGTCCATTCTGGTGAATGTGTGGTCCGTTTTATTGCGGTTCCAGTCTTTCCCTTTCACTCCCACCATCCACTCAGGCAACATCCCCAGGAGCCAATCCGCCTTTGCCCCTAACGAATTCATGTCGCCCGGTTTGTCGGCCGCATCCAGATCCTTGCTCACGAAGTTGATAACCGCACCGCGCCGAAGCAGCCACAACCAAGTGGCAATGAGGATCATTAACCAGCTTGCGCCTTGGGCGCGAGACTTCACTAACCGAATGTCTCGCTTGCCGAGTACCTTCAGAATGTGATCCACCACCGGAATCTGGTGCGGCCATGGTAAGAACGGGATCTTCGTATCCAGGCTGTCGATATCCGCGTCGTCGTCCAGAAGCCTTGCTTCGTGCACGTAGGCGAAGGCCGTGCTCCAATACCAGAAATCTTTTCGGCAGCGTTCCAGAATCAACTTCTGGAGTTTGACAGCATTGCGGTGATCGCCCGAGCAGTAATCTAGCGTCTGCTCACGCCAGATCGCGTTGAGCGCCGGGTCGTCGGGAACCTGCTCGTAGGAATAGATGTATTCTGACATTTCTGGCATACTAACTTTCCACGGTATGCTCAGGGATGCCGTCAGGCCACGGGGTGCCTTCCGGTGCACAAAAGACTAAATGGTGCCCAATCAGCCCTGGCACATCTTGCCGCAAGGCAGCCCAATGTGTGGGGCCTCCGCCGTCTTCACAATCGCACGGCAATGCGATTTTGTCATTCTCGAAAATATCTGGTTTTCTGGAGTGGGTTGCGTACCGCTCCATGAATTGCTCTTTTGTTTCTTCGGTTGGCAACATTGTGGCATACTCCTCCGATAATGTGACAGTTTACAGCAAATCCTTTACATCCACCCCCAGCGCCTTTGCAAATTTTGTCAACACCCTAACCGTGGGGTCCGTACTCTTCAGGAACAGGGACACCGACTGCCTAGCCGACTTCGGGGGATAACCCATCCGCTGGCCGATAACCTGCTGGGTGAGGCCGGATTCTGCCACGATCGCGCGGACTTTCACCATGACGTTCTGTGCGTCCATGCTGCCATTTTACCAATTCCGGGAAATCACGTCAAGGTGTTATTGACACCCGGCGAGACTTGGCGTAGAATGGCGGCGTCAGTGACTCCGTGGTGGAACTGGCATACGCAGCCGCCTTCGGGTGGCCTCCTGATGGCATAACGCAGAATCGGTGAAGTCGAGGAATTGCTACCCTAGACAAGGCCAATTGGCCGCATCCGCTGAACGGAAAGCCTGAAAACTCCAGAGAGCTAGACGATCGGTATGCTTGCGGGGGGAATTGCAGGTTCGATCCCTGCCGGAGTCACTGACACTATTTTTGGCCTAGAATGCAGATACAAGGCAACTGAACCACCAGAAAAGCAAGGAGTAGAAAGATGCCGATTCCGCAGGAACCCGGGCTGTATTGGGCAAGCACCGCGATTAGGGGAGAATTTGATTCAATTGTCCGCGTCTATAGCAAATCTCCCTTTTTGAAGTACGAAATGATACCGCTCCATGTGAGCCAACTCGGCAAGAGTATCGACCCACGTCGCCGAAACAACCCCATTATCGGCCCTCGTCTTGATATTCCGACCGAAGAATCGGACGTTTGACGGGCCCCGCCGCACTTTTTTCCCTGGGACGCCAAAAAGGGACACTTGACATGAAATACGAGTCTTGGATTGCCGAGCACTACAAGGTCATTCAGTTGATTTTGGACGTTCCAGCCAAGTACAGGGTCGTCTGGGCGATGCCCGACGACAAGAAAGGTAATCCTTGCGGTCCCCATCACCTTGAAGCACAGGAGATTGAGGTCCTTGGTGTTGCCGAAGTGACGGCGAAGACTTACCGACGGCCCAGGGGGTCGAAACAACCCGGGGTTGTTGTGGAGACCGCGAAGTATACCTCGGTTGTGGTACTGGAGTTGACCGAAGGGTTTTGGCAGGTTTCCAATGAGTGCTCCAACTTCGCCGGCATAATGAGTGAGGGCCAGGAATTGGGCGACTGCATTGGGGAGCTAGATGGCAAGTTTCGCGACTTGCTGCCCTCAAAAGGGGAGGGGTAGCCATGCAACCCCAGCCGCTCAACCGCGCCGAGGCCAAGGCACTCCTGGCAGCCTGCTCGAACACCACTTCGGGCATCCGCGACCGAGCCGTGTTCGCCACACTCTACCGCGGCGGCACCCGAATCAGCGCCACCCTGCAAATCCGCCCAGCCGACATCGACTGGGACCGCCGACTGCTTACCATTCACATCGATAAAGGTGGAAGGGGCCGAACAGTCGCCCTTGACGATGGCGTCATGGACATCCTCCGGGTATGGAGCGAACGTCGTAAATCGCTCGGGATCAATGGGCATCACCCGTTCTTCTGTGCCACCAACAAAAACGCCCGCGGAAACCCCCTCGACTCCAGCCATTTTCGCCATAAAGTAAGAGCCCTCCGCGCCAAGGCCGGAATCGAGCGGCGCTGTCACTGCCACGGACTCAGGCACACCGCGGCGTCCGAATTGTTGGAAGAGGGATTCGACCTGGCGACGATCGCCGCACAGCTCGGGCACGCTCACATAAGCACGACGAGTAGGTATCTGCACCGGCTGCGACCGGATTTGATGGATAGCAAGCTGAAGGAACGGGTGTGGTGATGGGGTATAGAAAATTAACTGATGACAGAATAACGAACGTCGGGGATTGCAGCGTTCTGTCGCTTCAAAATGCGGAGGTTGTTGTAGACAACGACAAGGTGGACTGTTTGTTTGATTACATCTGGCGATTTCGGCATCGCGGTCACTATGGCGAGACGGATGTTCCCGATGGTCGCCACAAAGATCAGTTCGGAAGCTGGAGGTACGTCAGGATGCCACGAGTGCTGTGCGATGTACTCGACAAGCCTGGATTAATAGTTCATGTACTTGACGGCGACGGGACAAATATGCGAATGGACAATTTGGTGGCCACATCGCGATCTGTAATTGAAAAATCGAAAGGGCGGGCCACTAAAATGGCCAACATTGTATGGAACAAGCGAACGCACCTCTGGCAGGCATACGCATGTCTGGCAGGGCAGATTGTGTGGTGTGGCAGTCATGTCGATGTAAACGACGCCATCACAGCGAGAGACAACGAGCTGGCTTCTCTGGCAAGTACATACAAGCAGGAATTGGCCATCCCCGCCTTTGAAATCACAAGATTACGGTGAACGAAAAATTCAAGGAAAGGACCTTGTAATGGACATGGTATTGGACCAAGCCAGGATTCACGACGGCACCTGTCGTATTGACCTGTGGTATCCAGACACGCCGGACGCAACCGTTCGCAGGTTTGTGATCGGGCTCGTGGATGTGCGGGCCGCTGACGACATCCGCGTGAGCTACGACAAGGAACGCGACGGTTGGAAGATAGAGCAAGCCTCGATCTTTCGGTGGGACGCTGACGACGAGGAGTGCGATCCCGACTGGCAGGAAGTCGCGTTCATAAAGGCGTGGGCCAGGGATACTTCCGAATGAACGAAAAACTCAAGGAAAGGGAATGGTAATGAGCCAACCAACCCTACCTGGCATCGACTTATCCGTGGAAGCCTTGACGGCCGACGCGATACGGTTATTGAAGCAATGTCTCCCCGACGATGGGCAGCCGTACTATGGGTGTTTCAGCGGCGGCAAGGATTCATGCGTCATCAAGGAACTTGCCCGGCTGGCCGAGGTGCCTATTGAGTGGCACTACAACGTGACGACCATTGACCCGCCTGAACTGGTGCATTTTATTAAGCGGGAACATCCAGACGTGAAATGGGTGAGGCCGAAGGAGACTTTTTTCAAGTTGGCTGTAAAGCGTGGATTCCCTACTCGACGGGCAAGGTGGTGCTGTGAGGAGTTCAAGGAGCAGCGATCACCCAAGGGGCAGCGGCTGGTAATGGGAGTTCGGGCGGCTGAGTCACCGCAGCGGGCAAAGAACTGGCGGCCCCTTACCTTCCACCGGCGAACCCAAGAATATGTGGTGTGTCCGATTGTGAAGTGGGAAGATGGCCACGTTTGGGAGTTTATCAAGGGCCGGGGGCTGCCGTATTGCTGTCTGTATGATGAGGGGTTCGACCGTCTCGGCTGTATCGGTTGTCCGATGGCACGCAAGGCAGGCCGCGAACGTGAGTTCGCCCGCTGGCCTGGGTTTGAGCGCAAGTGGAAGCAACTATTCCAGCGAGTGTGGGATAGACGGACGGGCAGCAACCAGCGGGACGGACGGATATGGTTTGGCGACCGCTACTTCTCCAACTGGCAGGAAATGTGGGATTGGTGGCTGTCGGATGAACCGCTGCCGAAGAATGAGAAGTGCCAAGGGCTGCTGGAGTTGTTTTCATGACCGAACCCGATCCCAACGAAGCCAACAAGCAGCTCGCCATTGCCGTCGGCGCCCTGACCATCGCGCTGCTTGACAAGGGCATCATCGCCCAGGAAGAATACGACCGGGGCTATGCCCAGGCCACCGTCATCGTGGACCAGGAGTTCGCGCGGAAGCGTGACGAGGCTAGCTGCCTCTCGGAGATCGACACAACCCCGCAGCAGTGTCCAGACTGCAATCAACTCGTTCCCCTTGCCCAACTTATCGTACTCGATAAAGACGGGCCGCGTGGGCCGATCCGCTGTCCCCACTGCCTAACCATCATGCCACCGCCGAAACCACCAAGGGAATCCCCATGAAAAACGCCGATACGAACAGCATTGATTACAGCATTGATTGGCGGGCGGCGATGGTTGAAGAACTCGACAAAATGGTTGCAGCCGTCGAGGACGGCGATGAGGGGGCGATCGACGATGTGCGAGATTGGCTCAACGACGCGATCGACGCTGGCAGCCCCGAAGCGTTCGTGCCCCTAATGCGGGGCTATCAGCGCGGACTCATGGACGAAATGGAGGCCGAAGGAGACGCAACATGAAACCACAAGTCATTGGTGACTACGAGATCGGTTTTGAGTGCGTCCGACTCATTCTTCGTGATGGAGATGGGGCTGAATTCTACAGACTATCAGATGACGTAACTTCGCCAACAATTGCAATTGGAGCCGATAACGCCAACTGGAGACAACTAGTTACCAGACTGCTCCACGAAAGCTTTGAGTTGATTTCCGATCGCCTCGGCTGCCGGTTCTATCCCACGGGCGACTTGGCCAACAACAGTTCTGCATATATGCTTGTGCTCGATCACCAGCGCTTTGCTGACTGCTGTGCCAAGGTAGCTGACTTCCTGGCCGTCGCTATGCCTGATTTACAGAAGGCGTGGAAAGCACGAGTACGCAACAAGAAACAGAAGTAATAACAAGGAGACCCCCGTGAACCAACCCGCAAACATGCCGCAATTCGGCCAAGCCCCCATCATCGGGCAGCAACAGCAAAAACTGCAAGCACAGATCCAGGCGGCAATGAACCAACTCAGCCTGCAAATCTACACCCACCTCGCCACCGCCCATATCGCCACGCGAGACCTACACAATGCCGTCGACCAAGAGCAGCTCCGGCAACTCGCCAAGGATTCTCAGGTCGCCGGCCGATGCTACTTCGAGGGGATTGGAGTTATTTCACGGGAGAAGGGAGATTAACGCATGAAAATACCTTTTGAAGGGACCCAACAACAGTCATGGCACATGTTTCCATTTGCGACGCCGTACAATATGCCAAATAGCGGAACTTGACACATGGAACTCGTTGGCCAAAACATGTTGACGTTCTCCACATTTAGCGCGTCGTCGAATTTTCAGAACATCGTCTGCTGTCAACTTAGCGCAACCGTTTTTCTCACCTTCACTTGATGTGCCATGCAATATCCTATCGTGTCGGTTTTCAGTGGTGGTGCCCCAAGCAAGATTCGACACATGATTGTTCATTTTGTTTCCGTCAAGATGACGACATTCCATCCCGCCGGGACGCGGACCAACAAACGCTATGAGGGCAAGGATGTGGACTTTTATCTTGCGTGGCCGATGTCCTACCCTGCAAAGGCTGACTGCCAAATAGCCACGAGAGTCGATTGTCGGGACAAGTTTCCTTGCATCACCCCATGGGCCTGCCTTCCCTCGCTTGCAAACCGAGAGAATAGCGCCATTCTCGGAAATGCAATATCGGGGATAACCCGGAATCTGGCAAAAACCGTGTGGGACGGTAGAATTGGAATCAGACATGTTCAATCTCCTAACAGGTTGAATGTGTTGAGGGCGACCGACCTTGCTTGGAACTTGGTCGGTCGCTCGCCATTGTAGCATCAATCAAAGGAGTTTTCCAGTGAAGTTTAAGCAGTTTTTAGCCTTAGTCGCCGGTACGGACGGATTTATACCAATGCCACGACTTCAGTGGGTTATTCAAACGAATAGCCGACCAACGGCCAGAGAGGAGGCCATCGCCGCCAAGATCCTAGAGGAAGGCAACCCACGCCAAAATATCACCGGACATTTTCCCTGGAGTTCGGAACAGCAACTCGTCCTACAGCAACTCTGGATCCAACCGGAAAAGGAAATTGTCGAATGGCGAGACATCGCCATCGAGGGGGCCGAGGACCTCTACTCCACCGAAGGAACCGAATTCGGCCCCATGCCCGTCCCAAACGCTGTCAAGGAACCCGGCGCGGTCCGCGGGGACTTCAGCGCACGCGTCAAAGAAGCGCTCGGAGAAGATGAATGACCAACATAGCCCTGGCAACGCTGGTTGTGATGTTGGTGGTGACACAATGAGTGGCGATTTTCCTTACCATCCGCCACCGGGTCGATTGGTGGAATCCTATGCGACCAGCGAAGGCACGCTTGCCGTGTATGAACGCTCCGGCAACTCATCAACTGCGGACAGGCCAAAACGATTTGCGATTTTGTATAC
>SDBU01007299.1_pt1 | contig 12762 bp, 13 predicted proteins | sample 2277071 | NCBI WGS metagenome assembly SDBU01 (sample SAMN10397929, study PRJNA504765) | marine sediment metagenome | isolation source: marine sediment core GS08_GC12, 126 cmbsf | place: Arctic Ocean: Gakkel Ridge, Loki's castle | collected 2008 | reverse complement strand
TTAGGCGACCGAAGCAATCTCGGAGAGGGTGGGAGAAGATGAGATTGCTTCGCTTTCGCTCGCAATGACAAAAAGGGTAGGCAATGCGTCACTAATGTACTGGACGAGTACAGAATCTTGACATTGCCCTACAATGAGTGATAGACTACCCCCTAAGGTATGAGATGAGGGTACTGTTTCGGTTGCTCGTCTTTTTTGCAATCGTTGCCGCCATAGGGGCCGGTGTCTATTACTTCGTGCTGAAGGGAGAAGAAAAAAAGCCGATAGAAGCCACACCACAGAGCGTCGTCACCGGGAAGCTCTTCCCGGAAAACGCCGATCTCATCGCCTACCTTGATATCGCCGGCATCTTGGCTGACCCCGATGTCCAAGATGCCTACGAGCAGCTTGCAGCCCAGTATCCTGGGGTCATGCCTGCTACGCTCGATGATGCTCTGACCCAGCTCCGGGTGCAAGCGGGCGGCCAGGTAGACCCTTGGGACTTCGCCAGCGTGGCCATGTTTGGCGAAGCCGCCAGATTTGATAGCGACCTTCCCTATATCGGCTTCATCGTCAGCGGGACCTTCACCATGAGTGACTTGTCCCCTCTATTCCAGAGCATTCCTGATGCCACTGTGACCTCAAGCGACTACAAGGGGTTGATACTGTATAAGATTGACCCAGAAGAAGGGCCGCAGATTGGCGTCGCTTTCTTGGGCGAGGGGGTGCTCGTCGCCGGCACTCTGGACGCAGCCGAGGATGTCATCGATATCGTGGTCGGTGACGCGCCGAGCTTGAGCAGTGGTCCGGTTTATGAGGCCTATAACTCTCTAGACGATGACCCGATTGGTGCCCTGGTCAGCGTATTTAAGTTCGCCATCGAGTTGCCTCCAGAGGACAGGGCTGACATGGGTCCGCCCTTCGATGCTGCCGATACGGTCGGGCTCAGCATCGACAAGTCCGGGCAGACGATCAGCGTTGAAGTGATAGCGCACTTCGCCAACGCCGCCGCGGCACAGAATGCTCAGACTGCAATCGAGGGCTGGATTCAGCAAGCGGTACAGTTTATTCAGTCGGACCCCAATATCCCTGCCGAAGTGATAACTGCGCTCAGCGGTTTGCTGAACGACGTAAATATGAGCACCAGCGATTCCTGGGTCACCGCAGAGCTCTCGTTGACCATAACGGAGATCGAGGGGCTGATCAACATGCTGCAATCGCTGGAGCAATTCCTGCCGGGTGGTGAGGAACAGGCGAGGAACGTGGAATACAATAACATGCAGCTTGCTGTAGCCGCGACGATGGCCGATAACATGCTGTCTTCAATACCGAACCCGGTCACCGCGGTCGCTACCAATGATATGTCAGCCTTCCCCGACACGACTTCCAATAGCACCAATGGCGGTAAGATTCTCGACTCCTCCCTAAACCTTTATATCTTCCCCGGTGATAAGACCGGTTACTTGCTCTACAGCCACGACATGACAGCCGACGGCGCCCAGACGGGTCTGGTCAATTATATCTTCAGCACCACCACCTGGTACTACACTGTCGATGCCGATGGCACAGTGCGCCAGTGGAGCGACCCGACCAAGACTATAGAGTATACCCCGTGACTCGGTGAAATGTTGGAACCCAAGGCCAAATCGGCAGGCAGTGACAGCATTGCCTGCCGATTCTCAATTTGTCGTCCTATTAGCTGGCTGCCAACTCCGCCCTGGCGACGAGGGCCGCGCCCAGGGCGCCGATGATCTGGGGCTCTTGGGGAATCACGATCTCCAGCCCGATGATATCCTCGAGGAACTTCTTGACTCCCACGTTCTTGGCCACACCACCGCTGAACGCCACATCCTTACTAAAGCCGATGCTCTTTCCCATAACAGCCACCCGGGAAGCGATGGCCTTGTGTATGCCCGCGATCAGATTCTCCCTTTGCTCACCCTGGGCCCGGAGCGAGACCACCTCCGACTCGGCAAAGATGGTGCAGGTGCTGCTTATGGTACAGGGGTTCTCGCTGGTCAGGGACACCTCTCCCATCTCCTCCAGGGGGACCTCCAGGACATGGGCCATGACCTCAATGAATCTGCCTGTTCCCGCAGCGCACTTATCATTCATCACGAAGTTAGTCACGTTGCCGTCTCCGTCCAGGGCGATCACCTTGCTATCCTGTCCTCCGATGTCGACCATAGTTCGAACTGAAGGCAGCAGGAAGTTAGCCCCCCTGGCATGACAGATGATCTCGGTTACGGTCTTATCGGAGAAGGCGACACTGTAGCGGCCATATCCGGTGGAGACGACAAAATCGAATTTTGGAATGGATAGCTCGCTCCTTTTCAGTGCCTCCTGGACCACATTGTCCGCTGCCAGGGAAACACTGTGGCCGGTGGGCAAGATGGCATAAGAGACCATCTCGCTATCGCCGATTATGACTGCCTTGGCGGTGGCAGCTCCCACATCTACGCCGCAAACAAACACAGTTTGGCTCTGCCTCGGGACTACTTTACCTTGCTTTTCTTCCGTGCTATCAGCAGTTGGGCGAAGGTCTCGACCCTGGTTCTGAGCGCCTCCACGCTGTAGGTCCTGTTGTCAAACCAATCGAGCTCCAGGCTCAGCACCGGGATTCCCAGCTCTTCTTCTATCGCTTTCTTGAAGACGAAGCCGGTGAGGACAAATGGTCGGCAGTGCAGGGCCCAGGTCCACAATGCGCCATCTACATTCCAGTCCCGGCAGCCCTGCTTCACCCAGTGCAAAAAGCCATATGTGCTATGCATCAACCCCCTCCTGAGCTCTACTTCAGCCCGCCTCTCCCCGATGGTGGGATAAGTGGAGCGAAAGTCAGCCAGGGGCGCGTCATAGCCGAGATAAGTAATAGGGATGGCGATGCCTGCCTTTTCCACCAGGCGCATCAGGGATTGGTCTCTGAGCGGGAACAGGCAACTGAAGATCCTGGGGGCCCCTTTGGGCACGGGGCCTTCACCTTTGGCTACTCTTTGCTCCAGCTCTGGAATCAGCGTATCCATAGCTTCCAGGACCAGTGGAAACTGCTTGTGGTTTATGCCGTTGCGACAGAGACGTATTAGCTGAATAGCTCCTTGCCCCACTGGTATCGGATCGGCTCTCATAAGGTCGTTGAGCTTCTTCAGCCCGGCCAGGAACTTGCCATGTTGTTCGTTATAAAAATCCCAGTCCTCCTCTGTGGGACTCTTTCCTATTACCTCCAGGAGCTGGTCGAGGGTCTGGTTTATCTCCGTGCCCAGGTAAGAAACGCGCTCCGGTGTATAGCCGGGGAACTCATTCCACGATGAGTCGATGACATTATCGGTGATTATCCAGGGGATGTTGTACACTTCCTGGAGCCATTCATCCGTTTTCGGCCCCTGATCGCAGAAGAAGCTTGAGGCCAGGAAAATATCGGGTTTGGGGATGATGCCATTGACTATGGAGCCGACGCGGATCTTGTTCAGGCCGCACATGGCCCGCCCCGGTGGCAGGGCATTCTCCTCGCCCGCCTCGAGGATAGACTCGACTTTGTCGAATATTCCCCCTAAGGTCACCTGGAGCACGAACTCGGGACAGACACAAAGCGTCTCCTCCCCGCCCAGCACCGAGGTGGTGAAGCCAAGTCCGCCAATGGAAGGAAAGGCGTAATAGATTATCTTCTTCCCCTCCTTGCGCCCCAGGACCAAATCGACCAGTGTCCTGATCCAGATACCTAAGCTCTTTCTGACCCCCATCAACTCGATATCATAACCTTCCCTTATCCAGTCCTCGGCGTGCTTCATGTCCTCGGGGCCCAGCCCCAGGATGCTGAAGGTCTCATCGAGCCTGGCTTTCTCTTGCCCAATCTCGCCTTCCTCCCAGCCACACAGCTTCAACACATCGGTGTAATACATCTTCACCTCCTCTTTCTCTTTATCGTTTCGATAAAGGTTTCCACCCGAGTTCTCAGAGCGCCGATCTCCTCAGCATCGTAGTCTGATTCCAGCGTGAGCATAGGCAGCCCGGTGGCCTCTTTGAGCACCTTGGGGAATAGGGTGGATTCAATAATGTAAGCATCACGATACATGAGGTGATACCAGATAACGCCGTCGACGCGGAACATCCTGGCCAGCTCCACCAGGAATTCCCATCTTTCCCTGGCTGGCCGGAACCAGGCTTGCGCTATTCGCTTCTGAAAATAGTAATTGGCCAGCGCCGCCATGGGGTCGCCATCGAGGTCCACCGTCTCCCAGTAATACCTCAGGCCCTCGGCAAACTCCTCGATGACCACAGCACCACCGGCCTCCTCTACCAGCCTCAAGACCTTTTCATCGCCATAGGCTAAAGTGGAACCGGTGAGGAGCACCCTGGGACCGGTCCAGGGCGAGGCCTGCTTTTCCAGCTCAACAGCCACCGCCTCAAGCGTCTGCACCATGAATTCCTTGTCGGCCACGAGGGAAGCATGGCTTAGCTTCACAAAGTCGCTCCCCGTCAGGGGCAGCGACTCGCTCTGGCGCATCAGGCTTATTTTTTGGAACAGCTCCCTTTCCCTGTTACAGAGGACGATGGCCTCCCTCAGTCCCTGTTCTGTAACCTTGCCCCCGGTGAACTGCTCCAGTTTTTCCTTGAGTGAGTCTATGCCGTGCCGGAAATACTGGAGGGCATGCTCCGTTTTGCGATGAGGCACTCCGAACACGAATACGTCCCCTAATTTATAGAACTCCCAGGCGTCGACTACCCCTCTCACATTGTTGTCCGTGATGGCGACCACGAAGAGGTCGCTCAAATCATAAAAGGGCTCTCCTTTTAATGCTTTGTAGCCGATCTGAGCCCGGCAAAAGGTGTCCAGCCAGCGGGGCTGATAAGCACCGGCAACCATCACGGGCTCATGCTCCCCGCCGCGATGAAGCCCTACCGGTATGGCATCGCAGGCGAGTATTATCTCCTCAGGCACATAGCCGCCGGGGAAATAACCGATGATCTTGTGCCCTTTAGACTTCATTCTCTCCAGTTCTGTGGCCCTGTCTTTCAGGTGCGCATCCAGAGACTCCAGAGCTTTCATAAATCCCCCCTTAGCCGATAGCCGTTCCCAGACCAAGAATAAATCGTTGAGGCCATGGTGTCAACAGCCGCTGATCTCGTTCAGATAGATGGGTGGTCCCGACACAGTCGGGACAAGAGGCTTTTTCCGCTTGTCATTGCGAGGTCGCCTGCCCTGAGTGTTATGAGATTCTTCTCCCGACAAGTCGGGATCAGAATGACAGGAAGCGAAGGGCTCGCAATGACGAAGACAATGAGTAGAGGCAATGTCCTTCCGCGGAAGGACCTGAACGAGTACAGGGGCTTGCCTTGCTTGTGGTAGCTTGATATAATCCTGCTACCCAGACGAACACGTAGGCTATTGTTTGGCGTTGAGATGCTGGGCCGAACCATAGCTTACAGTAGCTGGAATAGGTTTTGAGGTGGTGGTATGAGCGAAAGAATCAAGGAGTTTTGGCAAATTATGGGGGTGGCCTTTGCAATTCTTATTTTGATGGGGTTCTTTTGATGGATAGGGACTGAGGTTATCTGGGCAACTTTTGGAGCTTTAGTGGGTCTTATTATTGGCTTTTCCTTTGGGGTAGGCCACGAACGGCAGGAGAGGAGTGACTTGCTAAAGAAAATTCGGGAGACTGAGGAAACTGAAGAACAGGACGCCGAGTAATTGCCTACGGTAACTGGAATAAGTGTTAGGGAGGTGGGTTGAAGCGGATATTAGCAAGTTTTGCTGGCGTAATTGCTGCTATTCTTATCCTTGGCGGCATTGTGGCGGGCATTTGGCTTTGGGCTCCTTGGCAACCTGATGAAGCAGGTGAACCAACATTTGGACCGCTTGAGTCTCCTTTTAATGATATTCTCCCATCTGCGGAAGACCTATTCATTAGGGATAGCTCTGGGAATTATATTCTCACAGAACCCCTTGACCTTTCACCTTATTATTCCTCTTATGAGTTGTTTAATATGGAATCTGAACAAACCTTCTATTACCCAGATGGTTCAATAGGTTATAGTCGGATGTTTGGAAATGAAGCTGCCTCCCAAAATCCCTGGGAAGTTGATTTCACCGAGACTCCAGCAAAATTATTTTCTATGCTCATTTATGAATATCAGGATGAAGAACAGGCTATAAAGCGTATTCGGAAAGAAAAAGAAGTGAAGTGGTATGACGAGACTGATACTGCATACTATGCCGCATTGTTCAATTTCTCTCCGCAGGATATTGCAGGTCATACCCATTTCTGGAAAGAGCCTGCTGTTGAGCCAGTTCAGGGGAGAGAAACGGTATTCTTTAGAATAGGACGCTATGTTGGTTGGTATAAAGTCTATATGAGTGAGCCGGATTATTTTGAGGGTGAGTATATTATATCACCTGAGTTGCCTGACTTGCTGTACCGCGCTGTGCAGATGACCATCCCAAAGCTCCGCTCTCTTTAGTTCTGTTTGATAGTTGAAAATAGGAAAAGAGGCATGTGCCTCACCGCTTGGCTTCCTCATTTAGCCTCTAAAATGCTCCAAATTCGCTCATAGCACCGAGTTCAGGAGGCAACCGCGGCAGAGAAAAAGAGGCCATGCGATGGAAGTGGGCGCAGCATTAGCGGTCCAGACTCTGATTCCTCAGCCTAACCGCGACGAGCAGTCCTATAAGAATAATTTCTGCTGCGATACCGAGCGAAGTCACCATTACAAGTTTCACCCCCATCAATTAAGCTTTATTCGTCTCGGCAGTTCATCGCTTTGAGGTGTGACAAGTTGCGACCTGCGGACTATCTCTTTGGTGGTCACTTCAAAGAGTAGAAACTTCGTAGGGCCAAGCCTTACCAGGTTTCGTCTACTCCGCTCCCGTCCAACCTTGGTACGGTAGACCTCTAACGCCCAATCGCCATTGGCCCGTTGCCAACACATGCCATATATACTTTGGGCATCATCAAAGAGCAGAAGTGGCGCAATCATTAGCTTGTTCCTCGTAGTTTTGAATAAAGCTGAGTTGTTAGAATTGGAACCGATTGCTGCCGCCATCATATGACGACTGGGCAATTTCGAGGCTCTTTTGCTCGATTCCGACATTCCAAAGATAGCATCTTGGTTTGGGGTTGACCATCGCACAAAAGTAGTTTTCGGGGTGAGAGCAACGTACCTTCTTGGAATAGCTATTCTGGGCTACCATAGGGGTGTTTCTATTGTAGGGTAGCTTTAAATTAGCAGGATAATGCAAAAATGGGCCAAAAAAGGCGCAAAAAGTGAGGCCTTAGTTTTTCGACCTGTTGGGATAAAGCCAGTTGGGAATTAATCCTTTTGGGTGATTGCGGCTAATGCTTTTGGGTGATATAATACCACTAATGGGTGATAATATGTGTTGGGATTTCCGTCACAGACATCTCTCGCAGCCTACAGGATAATAGTATGAGCAATGGGTGATGATGGTATGAGGTGCAAGACATGCAACGCTTTTCTCTGATTCACTTGGCGATTGTGGTCGCTCTAATCCTTGCTATGGCCGGGGCGGTTGCTTTCGCCGCGACGCATCATACGCCAACAGACCAACAAGTATTTCGGGTGGCTGTGGACAGCAAGGGCCACATGCGCTTGCTGAGCCCTGAAAGCGACGAAAGCGACGGTTGGTCCGGTAATAAGCATAGTGATAAGCATGGATCGAAAGAGTTCGTGATCGAACTGGCCTCCAGCAGTAGCGTAGCTACCCTCCAGGGTTTGCTCACTGCCCTGCAGGATAGTGTCAGCGACCTGGAGAGTAGCTCGACTACCCTCGAGGATTTGCTCACTGCCCTGCAGGATCAGGTCAGCGATCTTGAAAGCAGAGTGAGTGCCTTGGAGAGCGAAAACCCGGGGGGTGGTGGAAATCCCCCTGACCAAAGCATTGTCCTTTGGTTACCGATGAACGAGGGCAATGGCACAGTCGCCTATGACCTCTCGGACTACGGCAACAATGGCACAATTCACGGTGCGACCTGGGTGGTAGAGAACGGACACAATGTCCTCACATTTGATGGCGTAGATGATTATGTTGTTGTCGCCAATGATTCCAGTTTGGACATTACTGGAGATTTAACGATAGAGTTCTGGTCGAAATATGTGAGTGGCAGTCAAAACTACAGGGTAATCAGCAAGCCAATGGACTCTGGCGACTCTAGTTGGGGTATCGTGTTCTACCACGGTGATGGTGGTGCCATGACTTGGTACTACAACAACAAGTACGCAAGGGACAGTGCTACACCCACTGCGGGTACATGGTACCACTTCGTTGGTGTTTTCGATAGTTCCGCCAGTGAGCTAAGACTGTACCAAGATGGCAATTTGGTGGCTACGAAAGCAGGAGTGCCTGCCCAAGCTACCAATGATGGGAATTTGTATGTTGGATGGGGAAGGGTGGATTCTAACTACTACCCTGGTTCAGTAGCCTCACTTAGGATTTACAACCGAGCATTAAGTGCCGACGAGATAATGGCAAACTATTCGGCAGAAGCGGGCCAATATCCCTGATTCGTCCAAATAATCCTCTCTAAACAGTTCACTCCGTTGCTCGTCAGGATTGGGCAGAGAATTAGTCATCCGCTGTCCTTCGCTGAGCCAAAGTTCGTTTGACACCGGGGCACCGTTGTTCCAGCCCCGGGAGGCGACATTACGGCCTCAGGTCCAGCACCGGGCCATGGCCAGGGGCTACTATGGCAATGCTTAGTTGGTCTAAAGTTTCCTCACACTTGCGGCGGGCCTCCTCGGCAGGGATGGATTGAGGTACGATGTCCCTGACTATGGACATCTCTCCCTTGACCACCGGGGCTGCCTCCCTGCCCCGGACCATGAACAAATCGCTGCTGAACAGCACCCTATCCTCCACCTCGTAGGCCAGGAGCCCCTCCCGGAGGTGGGCCTCCGAGGGATAAGCGATGAAGCGCAGACGCCTGCGGCCCAGCACCAGTTCATCACCCTCTTTGACCGCGAGGGGCTGGGGGTGCAATCCGAAGCCAGTGAGCTGCCTGGCCGTCCACGCTGAGACTACTGGGACTATGTTGCTGTTCAAGTCCAGAAAGTTCGACAGTGCCCCACACTCATCGAACTCGAAGTGGGAGATGAAGATGTAGGTCAGGTCTGCCGGGGCCGCTACCTGCCACAGCTTCCCAGCTATCTCCCCATACATCGTGGCCGAGCCAGTGTGGATCAGGATGCTCTTTTCATCTTTTATCAAGTACTGGTTGAAGGACAGGCCCATGCTTTCGACAAAGGTGCTAATGCGGTAGAGACCGGACATGACCTGGTACAACTGCACCATGGAAACCTCCTTCTTTCCTTTCACCCACTGGGTTCATCAAGCCACCGTCTATGTGTAAGCCTGATTGAGGACGAGGGTATTGTGATCGGGTCTTGTCAGGTTCTGCCTCCCTTAACCATTGGTTGCTCTACCTGGCTCTTATGCCAAGGTCTCTCAGCTCATAGAGCACGGCCCAAATGGCAAACAGGAAAGCAGCAATTGCCATCTGCACGAAGGTAGCCGGGGCTGCAAGCACTTGGGTGTTTGTCACTCTCGTTACGAACGCTATGATGATGCACACTATTCCGGCAGAGCCAGCAGCCCTTGATATCCAGAGGTACAATGTCGTTGGAGTTCTCTCCATGATGCCCACCTCCTTATTAACGTGATCGATTAACCTGTTCCCTGTCGACCTTCTCCGGTATCGCCTCTGTGAGCCGTTGCCCCAAGGTCTTCTTCTGGCTGATAGCAGCGACACGGTCCCTGGTGGAACATGCTATGCCCAATCCTTATTGTTGCTGATTTATGACACAATTGTATAGTATGTTTGACGAGGGATGTCAAGAGCGGGCTTGCACTGTTTATAGCAACTTGATATAATGCCGCCAACGGACTGGGGTCATGGCTATTGTCAGTCTTTGGTGGACTGGAAGGAGTAGTTGGCAGGGGTGCTGGAATGGGTGCTGAGGAGGCGCTATGCGTCGTTTAGGAATCGTAATAGTATTGGTACTTGGCCTGGCTGTATTGGCTTTTGGTGTATGGGCACTGATTACACCAGGAGGATTCGTTCAAACGTTTTGGGGTGAACCGGAGAGATATTGGTCATCGGAAGAATTTGCTTTCGTGATAAAGTACGCTGTTAACCTCTCTACAGTTAGAGGGCTCGGCATCATGGGGCTGGGCTTGGGAGGTGCATTGATTACAATAGCGTGGTTGATAGCGACCCATAAGAAGCCAGTGGAGGAGCTTGGGGAAGAGGGATTACAATGATAGGATGTGCTGTAATGCCCCAAATTCGCTCATAGCAGCGAGCTTTGGGGGAAAGCTGATAAGAAAGAAAGGGTCATGTGGCAGAGTTAAGTGTACCATTAGCCCATTCTAACCCGCTCGCTTCAGCCTAACCGCGACGACGAGTACCATCACAACAACAGTAACTGCTACAGCATCAATCCAAGTCCATATTGGCATTTCCGCCCTCACTCAAGCGTTGAAACCGGAACAGAGTCTCGGCCACATTATATGACCGCCGGGCAATCCCGTTGCCCCCTTGCTCGATTCCATTAGCGGCGCTGAATCTCACGCTTCCGCCAAATCATGAGGAGGGCCCCGATAAGAGCAAAACCAACCGCAACAAGGTACCAAAACACTGGCACTTCTCCTTTTACTCACAAGTGTATGACCTTAGGTCAGAGTTGACCATCCCGCGAAGGTGTGAATTGGGTGGGACGAAAGAACTATTCTGCAATAGCCATTCTGGGGCATTGTGGTGCGCACATGGGGGACGTTGCTTACATTGGTCGAGCGGGGCAAATAATGCCGAAGAACCCGCGAAAAATACGCTCTCAGCTTCGACGATATAGCAACAAAAAACGAAAGCTGAATACCATTCCAACATTCTAAAACAGCTACATATAGATAGGGAATATGGGCGATTGATTGAGGGGGAAGGCAGGGGATATGGGCCACAGCATAATCCAATTGGTGTTAGATAGCTGCGGGATTATTTCGTGTGTGGAGACGCTTTGATATCAGCCACCACCACCTCCATCTCCCCCGGCTTTTGCATATCGGCGATGTACTCTTCCATTCTTTGTTCCGGCGTCACCGGCGTCCTCCTCTGAGACTGGGCTTCCGCGGCTTTATCCAGCACGCATAGCGTGCTTAACACCCAGACCAGGTAACTATACATCACTAAGAGAGAGGCATCACGTGGTATCCCCAACTCCTTGTTCTCCATAAACTTGGCCATTCCCGAAGTACAGTGGCGCACATAGATACCCAGTTCCGCGTTGCTATCGTCTAGCTCAGCACACAGGATGTTGAAAGCCTCTACAGGTTCCTTCTTCAAGCTTTCTACTATCCTGTCGACCAACTTGTTCACGTCGACATCGGCTGTCCTAATCGTATGCGCGCTCACTTTAGGCAAATGCTCAAACATCAGTTCATCCCCTACATCCAATCGGGTCTATTCTTGATTTCTTTGATGGCTATATCAATTGTCTCCAGCTGGCTTTTTCAAATTCGCCCATAGCTCCTTATCCCAGGAGGCTTTAGACTTGCAGCCTTGCACGTGCGCCTTTCGCGCAGAGTTCGCCCCTTTTTCCCTCGTTTTAGCTTCCCCCCTTTTCTTCAGCGCGCTGCCAAACCAAACAAAATGCATGCCGACAGTGTGCAGTCCAGGGCAATAGCGTCTATTATGCGATTGCCTCATACTACGCTACCACGCGGGCATGCGGACTCGTCAATATGACTTTCGTACCTCTTTCGGTGGTACTATTTGACCATTTGAATGTCTCAAAAGGTCTGTCGAGGGCGATATCGGCTTGCTTGGCTGGGGTGGGTCTACTTTCTTAGGAGGATTATCCTTCAAGTAGTCATCCCTTACCGGCCAGTTAACAAATACTCGTATGGCTCTGAAGTAAGCGAATTTGCCACCAGCGTTGCATGTGATGTCGGAGAGGAACTGATTTATGTTTTCTGGCGTTAGCTCGTAGCACTGCACGAAAGGCTTGAGACATTGTTTTTAGAATGCTACAGTATGTGGAGATAGGCCTTGTCTTCTGGAGCTGATGAACTTTGTTAACAAGTTTTGCCAGTGGTTGTGGCAATTTTAGATACGGGGAAGTGCCGGAATTGGCAGACGGGCATGACTTAGGATCATGTGGAGCGATCCGTGGGGGTTCGAGTCCCCCCTTCCCCATTCAGATATATGTCAACGGCTTCATGTCTGTAGGGAAGGGACCGGGTTAAAGCCATCACAGGGTCTGGAACTGGCTATTCTCCCGAGCGCCTTCTCTGACGGCGAGTGTTTCTGCTAATTGCTGCTGCCACCGGTGCCACGATTAGCCAGAGAGCGATGGTGATCAACATGGCCAAAGGATAGCCTATGGTCTTTATCCCGAATTCGGGAGCTATGATGCCCCAAAAGATCATGGTGAGCCAGGAGCTAAAGAAGAAGCCCCCTACAGCTGTTGGGATGGCAAGGTAATAACCCATTCTCGGTCTCCTTATTTGCCTTAGTATTTCAGCTGCGCTATGGACTTCCTAGTCGATGCCCACCGCTGGCTATTAGCTGTGCTATCCAAAGATGGTGACTGACTGGGCAATAAAAGCCGGGAAGCCCAGGGACTCAATACTCCTCAGCCAATACCATAACACACCTACCCGCACCAGGCAATAGGCCAAACAATGAGGGAATTTTTGCGTCTTGAAGGAAGCGGAGATGCGGAGTAGAGCAGCGGCAGCTCACCGGCCTCATAAGCCGGAGGTCAGAGGTCCGATTC
>SDBU01007298.1_pt1 | contig 12765 bp, 16 predicted proteins | sample 2277071 | NCBI WGS metagenome assembly SDBU01 (sample SAMN10397929, study PRJNA504765) | marine sediment metagenome | isolation source: marine sediment core GS08_GC12, 126 cmbsf | place: Arctic Ocean: Gakkel Ridge, Loki's castle | collected 2008 | reverse complement strand
TTATTTTCAAGTAAAGCGAGGGAAGCACAAACGAGCAAGCTCGTTTGTGCTTACGAGCGAACGTAGAAAATGTAGCCCAGACTTACTTTTTAATACCCCACCCAAAGGCCTAGGCTTCATTTTATTATCTAATTATAACAGAAAAGTAAAAAAGGTGAAATGTCTTTGACAAACAAGTTTTTTACCTTATAATAAAGAAAATGGAAAGTAAAAAGATAGTTAATTTTTTCTTTGAGTTGCTTCATTTAAAAAGAGTGCCCAGGAGTGGTTTTATGGTTCTTGGGATTAAAGATGTTGATTCAGTAGCAGAGCATGTTTTTGCTGCTACTCAGATCGCCTATATTCTCGGAAAAATGGAAGGGGTGAATGCAGAGAGGGCTGCTTTGATTACTCTTTTTCATGATAATGGAGAGGCTCGGACTTTTGATTTGTGTTTGCTTCAGAAAGTTTATCTCGGAGACAAGAATGATGCTGAAGGTAAAGCTCTTTCAGAACAGGCTGAAAATTTACCAGTTCAAGAAGAAATTAAAGAGATGTATAAAGAGTTTGAAGAGAGTAAGACGTCAGAGGCCAAAGTGGCTTTTGATGCTGATAAGTTAGAATTAGCAGTTCAATCAAAAGAGTTTATTGACCAAGGCAACAAATCAGCTCAAATATTCATAAATGGTATTAGAAAGTCTATTAAAACTGAATCAGCAAAGAAACTTTTAGACATAATTGAGCAAACAGATTCTAATTCCTGGTGGCAGGAAATTCCAGGAATTAAAGAAAAATTATAAATGGAGGAAAAGGAAATAAAGAAAAATAGAATATTTTATGGTGGGCCTCTTTTTAGTGTTTCCGAGAGGCTTTTTAATAAAGAATTGGCAGAGAAATTGAGAGTAAAAGGATATGAAGTAATTCTACCGCAAGATTTAGGGATTGTTTTTAAAGACAATCAAGAAATAGACTACAAGGCGATTGCAGAAAGGTCAAAGAAGGAAATAGAAAAGTGCGATGTTTTATTGGTTAATTTAGATGGACCAGATACAGACAGCGGAACAGCTTTGGAAGCAGGTATTGCTATAGGGATTAATAAGCCGGTTATTGGCTGGCGGACAGATATAAGGATGGTAGAATATCCTTTACCTTGGAATGGCATGTTTGAATTATGTACAGAAGCAATCCATGTTCCTGGAGAGTTTGGCAAAGAGAGTATTGATGAATTAGCAAAAGAGATTAATGAAGCTATTAAAAAAGTTTTAGGGTAGTAAATAACTTTCTTCACTTTAATTTTTTGACCATATAATCATTTTTTAGTTGATAGTCCAACTTCCTATAATAACCCCTGACACCAATGCCGGAAATAACGGCTATTTTTTTTAGCTTCCATTCCTGTTCAGTAATTTTTTCAGCTTCTTTGATGAGTTTTTTACCCAGGCCTTTGTGCTGGGCTGCTAATGTTTTTTCGGCAATAGCAAGCATCTGACCATAAGTATGGATTTCTCTAATAATAGCTGAGTTCTTTAAGACGGAAAGAAAAGGTTTATTAGGCAATCTTAATCGAAGCATACTATAGAGCTTGGTTTGGTTTTTGTTTTCATAACTTAAAAATATTTCTTTACCTCCTGAAGCTTCGTAATCTTCTCGGAAAAGATAGATTTTTTCTTCGGGATTATAATTTTCTTTTATTTCTCGGCATCTAATGCAGCGGCAGATTTTTCCTCTTTTTTTCATTTCTTTTTTTACTACCTGCCTAATATTAGAGAGTTTGGATCCAGATTCAATTTTCTGAGCTGGAATATCTCTAAATAATCGGGCTACTCTTACCCAATAAGGCAGGATTTCTTTTATGCCCATTAAAAGATTAATTAATTCTTTATCATTATATGATTGGTATTCTCCTTTTTTGTACATTTGATAAAGTTTTGTGTTTTTAGTAACAACGCAGGGATAAATTTTTAACCAGTCAGGTTTGAAATTAGGATCTTCAAAAATTGTTTGGAAAGATTGGAAGTCATTTTTAAGAGTTGTGTCGGGCAGATTAGGCATCATTTGATACATAATCTTAAAACCAGCATCTTTAAGAAGCTGAGTTGCTTTTATGGTGGCTTCTATAGAATGTCCTCGTTGGCATTTTTCTAAAACATAATCAAAGATAGTCTGGACGCCTAATTCTACCATTGTTATCCCGAGTTTTCTTAAATAACGAATTTCTTTTTCATTAATTAAATCAGGCCGGGTTTCAATTGAAATACCCACTATCCTATGTTTAGCTTTTTCATTAATTTTTTGCGCTTCTGGCAGAGTTTTTTGCTGTTTTTGATTAGCAGCTTCAAAACATTTTTTAATAAACCAAGATTGGTATTTTTTTGGATAAAAATTAAAACTGCCTCCAATAATTCTTAGTTCCACCTTGTCAGTTGGGTGGCCTTGAATTGCTAAACTTTCCAAGCGGTATTTTGTTTGGACAAAGGGATCGAATTTAGATAATTTAGCTCTTTCTACTGCTGGCTCTCCAGAAAGATAGCTCTTAGGCAGATTTTTTTCATTAGGGCAGAAAATACATTTTCCTGGACAAGGATAAGGTTTAGTTAGCACAGAAACTACCACCACGCCAGACAAACTTCTTATTTTTCTTTTTCTTAATAATCTTTCTAAGGTTTCATTTTTTTTGATTTTTTTATTTTTCAATAAACCATGATAAGCTTTTAGTAATTCAATATTAGAAGGAAAAAATATCTTATATTCCTTAGCTATTTTTCTCATTACCACTGATAAATTTTCCAAAGTTTTAACCTTAGCTTTAATCGATTCTTTAATTATTAGTTCATTTGTATTCATTTTTAATTACTATAACTTAAATGTCCCCGTAGTTCAATCGGATAGAATATCAGTTTCCGGAACTGAAGATTGCGCGTTCGAGTCGCGCCAGGGACACATATAAATTAGTATAAAGTTAGGGTTGATTTTTTTAATTGGATTATATAGACTAATTGTAGAAATTTAAACAATTGAAAATGAGGTGAATTGAGAATGTGTGATATAGAATTTAATACAAATAAGGCGTTTTTTAAAAAATCAATTGGTGGAAGTAAATTAGGTCAGGGTAAATGGGGTTGGAATAATCTTTATCGAGGAGTCCCAGGTCCTTTTCGTTGTGAGTTATGCGGAACAGTGCATCCAGAATTTAAGGATGACGAAGGAGATTATATTATTTCCAGATTTCTAGGGCTCGATGTCGTTGAAGAATGTTGCGGTAGAGTTTTTGATATTTTTTATCAAGAGATAGGCGAAGAATTCGCTAGTGTCTGGATTCAAGAATTTGCCAAAAGCCCACTAGATCCACGTTTTGGGCCTTTCCGTATCTTATTAGAAGATGCTCTAAAAAAGATTCGCTCAAAAAATGTAGATCTTGCCTCATCTCCAATTTGTATCGATGGGAAGTAGTAAAATACTTCTCTCTTTTTTTTGATTTCATTTTATTAATTAGTTCTAAATTATTTGACATAATTTTTTATCTATGCTATTGTTTTAATAGTTAGGGTGAGTTCATCCTGACTTTTGTGGTATAAGAGGCTCAAAGAAAGGAGTGAGTGAAAGAAGATTTTCTTCATATTAAGAAGAATTATCTTCTCGATCTCATTTTTTATAGTTCTTTATTATAGTTCTTTGCGGGATCAGTAAATTATTACCTTTTTTAATGGATTGGTAAATTACTACCCGTTTTTTTTTACTCTTGTTGATTCTGAAATAACTTGAATTTTTATTAAGAAGTGTTATCTTAATAATAGCATTAATTAAATCAATATACAGGAGGTGTTAATATATTTAAGTTATTGAAATTTTTTTATCGAATTCAATTTAGGATTTTAGATGGAAAAATAAAAGATACCCTTACAGACATAGAACTTGAAAGAAATTCTGTTGGAAAAACGCGATATAGCGGTTTACTCAGTGATATTAAGAGGGGTATAAAATATTTAGGAAAATTAAATATTTTAACCGAAGATAAAGAGGAAAAGGTTCTTATCCAAGAAAAATTTTTAGAACTGGAACATTTATCTCATTGCTGTGAATTTTTAATCTGCGAAGAATCAATAAAAGAAATTGAATGGAAAAAGTTTAAAAAGGAAGACTATAGTCGTTTAATACAAGAGCTCGACCAAGCTATAGAGTCTGGAGAAGAACTAATTGGTTTTTTTCAAATTAATGAAGAACAGGTAGCAATGGAGAGAAAATTGTCAGATATAAAAGAGTTATATAAAGTAGTTGCTTATAATATACTTGCAATTGATTCTCGAGGAGTATTTAAAAAAGAACAATTTATTGCGGGATAAGCAAGTTGATTAAATTAACTTTCTATCCCGTTTTTTTATTTCTAGAGCTTGATTTTCTCTGAAATTAGATTTAAGATTATATAAAAAGATCATTAAAAATTTGTTTAAACCATAGGAGGTGAAATGAAATGTTTGATAAGAAAAGAATTAATCAGTGGAAAGATGATGCGATATTATTTTTAGCAACAACCCAGCGAACAATAATATTCATTTTAGGCATTATCAATTTTCTAGCTTTCTATAGTCTCGGAATTATTAGTATAGATACAGCAGTTAAGCTCATTGGGGCATTCTGTATTCTTATTATGGTCGACATTTTTATATGGCCGGAGATATCTACTTGGTTGAGAAAGCACCGATCTAATAAAATGAATAATAAGTTGTCGGTTAAGGAAAAATAAAAGGAGGTGAAAGATTCGGCTGATGAAGAAAAATCCAGGGAAAAAACAATTAATAAACAGCTTTTCGAAGAATTACAGAATTTTTCGTCCCTTAAGAGATTTACACCAGAAGAATTGGTAGAAGTAATTAATGTGTCCAAGGAAATATATGAACAGCGGCGTTTAGGGTAAAAAATAAGGGATTTGTAAGTTAATTAAATTAACTTTCTATCCCGTTTTTTTATTTGTGAGCGAAGCGAGACCGAAGCACTCAAAGTATTGAGTGCTTGCCTGCCTGCCGGTAGGCAGGGCGAGCGAACGAACAAATTTAGGGTGGAAACCCCGCGCCCCTGTAAGCTAAAAATAATTTTAAAACTCTCGTACCGAGCCTCCGTGCTCGGGGTTGAAACCCTTCATTTTTAAATCTTGATTTTCTCTGAAATTAGATTTAATATTAATTCAGCGGAGAATAATAAAATATTTATTTTTATTTAAAATATTAGGAGGTGATAAAATTGAGTGTGTGCGATGCTGAAAAAGAAATAGCAGAATATTGTAGGTGCCAAGCGCGATTATTGGAATATACTCAAATAACAGGGCATAGAAAGCGAGAAGATATTGAAGAAATAAGATGTAAAAAATGCTGGGAATGGACTGAACTTGAATACGTAAAGCTTCATAAAAGATGTAAACTTTGCCAGCGAAGGTTTAAAGGATTAGAAAATTTTAGGGAGTAATACTCCCGTTTTTTTATTCAAAATTTACTTAGAGGAACATTTCTGCTAAGATTTAAGATATGAAAGCTAGTATTTTATTTAGCGGAGGAAAAGACTCTTGTTTAGTGGCAATAATCTTGTCAAAGTTTTTTGATATAGAATTAGTTACTACTAGTTTTGGAGTTCTTGATAATTGGAAACAAGCAAAAAATATAGCTAAAAAATTAGGTTTTCCATTTAAGGTTTTGAAATTAGATAAGAAAATTTTAGAAAAAGCTTTAGATCAAGTAATAAAAGATGGCTTTCCAAATAATGGGATTAAATATATTCATCACGAAGCATTAAAAGAATTAGCAATGGATAGCTCTATTATTGCTGATGGCGTGAGAAGAGATGATTTAGTTCCAGTTCTTTCAGCTTCGGAAATTAGGCAAATGGAAGATAAATATAATATTCATTTTATTCAGCCCTTAGCTGGTTATAGCAGGAAAACAGTTGATCTTTTAGTAGATCAATTTTTTATTATTGAGGAATATAAAAGCAGTAGTGATTTTATTGGGGCTGAATATGAATTTGAATTAAAAGAGATGATTAAGCAAAAATATAGCGCTGAAAAAAACAAGGAAATTTTTCCAGCTAACCATACCCATTCTATAGTATTGGAAGTTAAGCAGGATAAATTGTAAAGATTTTAAAAATTTGCTATAATTACAAGCGAGGGAGAAATACAAAAATTCGTTTTTGTATTTCAACCGAGCGAAGTAATTTCAAGGTTCTGCGAGCAGAGTGAGCAGGTTCTTAATTACAAAGTAATCAAGGTTCTGTGAACGAAGTGAGCAGGTTCTTATAATTAAAACACATTAAATTATGCCTTATAAAATTGCAGTATCTGGTGCTGCCAAAACAACACATTGTTCTAAGGATGCTAAAGAGCTATCGAAAGAGATAGGAAGAGAAATTGTCCGTCAAGGATGTATTTTAGTTACTGGCGCTACTTCTGGCATTCCTTATTATGCTGCTCAAGGAGCTAAGGAACTTAAAGGTGGGATGAGTATTGGTTTTTCTCCAGCAGCTTCAAAAAAAGCCCATAAGAAAGTTTATAGACTTCCTACTGATGCCTTTGATGTTATAATTCATACTGGTTTTGATTACACGGGCAGGAATTTATTGATGACTCGGGCCGCAGACGGCGTTATTATTATCTGTGGAAGGATGGGAACCTTAAATGAATTTACTGTTGCTTTTGAAAATCAATTGCCAATAGGGGTTTTGGAGGGGACTCGAGGCACAGCTGATATTATAAGGCAATTAGTTGATTTTCCTCATCAAGGAAGAAAAATGAATGTTGTTTTTAATAAAGATCCTAAAAAGTTAATTGAAAAAATAATAAAGATGATAAAAGAAGATAAAAGCTAAATCTTATAGAAGCCGAGCACTCAACGCTTTGAGTGCTTAGTTACTACGGGGTAAAGGTCGAATTATTTAAATTAAAATTTCAAAACATGGCAACTGATTCTAAAAAAGAAAAATTAATAGGAGAAGTAGCTCATTATTTTGGCGATATTAAGGTAGCAGTGATTAAACTTAAAGACGCTTTAAAAGTAGGGGATATAATTAGAATTGTAGGAGGTGAAGATACTGATTTTGAACAGCCGGTTAAATCAATGGAGTTTGACCATAAAAAGGTTGAAAAAGCCAAAGCTAAAAGCGAAATCGGTTTAAAGGTAAAGAAAAAAGTGAGGGAAGGATATAAGGTTTTTAAGGTATAATTTTTAAATTAAAAAAACACCTTTAATGTTTTTAGTGTTAGTTTGAATTTTTAATATTTATCTTTTTTAATATCTTCAATATTTGCTTAGTATTTACTAAGCATTTTTTTTACATCGTCCTTGCTAAAACTAATATTTTTAGTTATGATGACGTTACAATGTCAGAGAAATTTGTCATCCAAGGTGGGAAACCGCTTGAAGGTGAAGTAGAAATTCAAGGATATAAGAATTCAGCTGGAGCGGTTTTAGCCGCTAGTCTTTTGACTGATCAAGAGGTTATTATTGATAATCTTCCTTTAGTTGAAGATGTTTTTACTTTGATTGATATTATAAAAGATCTTGGCGCAGAAGTAGAATGGTTAGATAAAAGAAAGGTGAGAATAAAAGCAGAGAATATAAATTGCCGCAATATTGATAGTGAAAAATTTGCTAAAACCCGTGTTTCGGTATTATTAATAGGTCCTTTATTGGCTCGGATTGGTTTTTGCAGGGTGCCTCATCCTGGCGGTGATAAAATTGGTTTAAGGCCTATTACTACTCATTTACAGGCATTAAGAAAGTTAGGAGCAGAAATTAAAGAAGAAGGGGATTTTTATTATTTTCAAGCAAAAAATCTTTTACCTAATGAATTAGTTTTAAGAGAATTTAGTGTTACGGCAACAGAAAATGCGATGATGGCAGCTTCTTTACTTGATGGTAAAACCACTATCAAAGGAGCAGCTTGTGAACCGCAGGTTCAAGACCTGGGCGAGATGCTTCAAAAAATGGGAGTAGATATTCAGGGATTAGGAAATCATACTATTATCATTAATGGTAAAGAAAAATTAAAAGGAGTTACTCATTCGATTATTTCTGATCCAGTGGAAACTACTACTTTTATAATAGCTTCAGCAGTTACACCAGGAGAGGTGACCATAAAGAATGTTCGCCTTGACCATTTAGATATTTTTTTAGATAAATTAGAAGAAATAGGAGTTAATTTTAAAAAAGGAAATAATTCTATAACTGTTAATTATTCGCCAAACCTAAGACCAGCAAAAGTTCAATCATTTTTTTATCCTGGGTTTCCAACTGATTTTTTACCCTTTGTTTCTGTTCTTTTAACTCAAGCTCAAGGAAAAAGTTTAATTCATGACCCTTTGTATGAATCACGTTTTAATTATCTCCAAGAATTAAAAAAAATGGGCGCTGATATAGAAATAGTTGATCCTCATCGGGCAATAATTTTTGGGAAAAAAGACTTAAGCGGTTTAACTATTGAGAGTTGGGATATTAGGGCTGGCGCTTCTTTGATTATTGCTGGACTTTTGGCAAAAGGAACCACTACCATTAATAGTATTTATCAGATTGACAGGGGATATGAAAAAATCGAAGAGCGTTTCCAAAAACTCGGCGCTGACATTCAAAGGATAAAAAGTTAATTATTAATATATTATTATGTTCGCTAAAAAAATTGGAATTGATTTAGGAACCTGCAATTCATTAGTTTTTTTGCCTGGCAAAGGGGTAGTTTTACAAGAGCCATCTGTGGTTGCTGTTTCTTTAGATGAGAATAAAATTTTAGCTGTAGGCGAACAAGCAAAAGAAATGATTGGAAGAACCCCTGATACTATTAGGGTTTATCGTCCACTCCAAGATGGGGTTATTGCTGATTTCCGGGTTACCCAAGCTATGATTAGGTATTTTATTACTAAGGTTCTCGGGTCTTTTCGTTTTTTGAAACCAGAATTAGTGATTGCTGTTCCTGCTGGCATTACCTCTACTGAAAAGAGGGCGGTTATTGAGGCAGGTATGAATGCTGGAGCAAAAGCTGTTTATATCGCTAAAGAGCCAATTTTAGCAGCCATCGGAGCTGGCATACCTATTAATACTTGTTCCGGCCATTTAATTGTTGATATTGGCGGCGGGACCTCAGAAATGGCAGCGATTTCTTTAGGAGGTATTGTTACTTCTTCTTCTTTAAGAGTGGCTGGAGATAAAATGAATTTAGCTATAGCAGATTACATTAAGAAAAAATATAATCTGGCAGTGGGGGATCAGACTGCTGAAGAAATAAAGATAAAAATCGGCACAGCTATCCCAGAGAAAGAAAATAGAAAGATGGAGATTCGGGGGAGAGATTTAATTTCCGGACTACCTAAAACCATTAAGATTTCGTCTAACGAGGTTTGTGAAGCTATCACAGATGTGTTTAATGAAATTATCCAAGGCATTAAATCAGTTTTAAGGGAAACTCCACCCGAGATTTCAGCTGATATTATGGATAAAGGAATGGTTTTGGCTGGTGGGGGAGCCTTATTAAGAGGTGTTGAGGAAAAAACTTCTCAAGCAACTGGGGTGCCTTGTTTTGTGGCAGAGGAACCGTTATTATGTGTAGCGAGAGGCACGGGCGCGGTATTAGAAAATCTAGATGTTTACAAAAAAAGCATAATGGCAAAAAAATAGACTTGTAACCTGTAACTTACCTGCCTGCCGGTAGGCAGGTAACCTGTAACACAAGGTATAAATTCCAAGAGAATAAATTCGCTCAGGAACATATCTTTAAGGATACGCAAGTTTGCTTCCAGCGAGCAAACTTGCTCAATGTCCTCAGCAAAATTTGAGCCAAACTCAACCAAGCAATTTTACTTCCAGATGCTCCTTAAAGACATATTCCTTCGCTTATCATGTTATGTGTTCCATGTTATGTGTTATGTGTTATAAGTTATAAGTTTCATGATTTTAGGTCATCAAAAACAATGGAGATTTCTAACGAATTCTCATAAGCTGGGCAGACTTTCCCATGCTTATTTATTTTATGGTCCGGAATTATTAGGCAAAAAAACTTTTGCTGTTGAATTCGTTAAATTTTTAAATTGTGAAAGTAAAGGTGCTGACAAGCCCTGCCAAACCTGTCGTTCTTGCCAAGATATAGATAAAAGAATTCACCCTGATTTTATTTTTATTGAACCAGAAGCTCCTGTTTCTGATAAAAAGAATAACTATCGGGCTAAGAAAACCACTGGCAAGAAAGATATTAAGATAGATCAAATAAGAAAATTAGAATATTCTTTTTCTTTATCTCACGCTATCGCTCCTTTTAAAGCAGCGATTATAGATCAGGCGCATTATATGAGATCTGATGCCCAGAATTCTTTTTTAAAATTATTAGAAGAACCCAGAGATAATACTATTTTTATTTTAATAGCGGAACATTCTGAAATGCTTTTGCCGACAATTGTATCTAGAGTGCAGAAGATTAAATTTTTTCCAGTTAATAAATTAGATCTGGCAGATTATTTAAAAAAAGAAAAAGTTTCTGCGGAAAAATCTGAAGATATTTTAAATTTTTCTTCAGGAAAACCAGGACAAACGTTTAATTTTTTAAACGATCCAGAAAAATTAGAAAACATTAAAGAAAAAATAAAAGAATTAGAAGAATTAAAAAGGTCTGATTTATCAGTCCGTTTCCAATATGCTAGTGAATTATCCAAGGAGCCTCAGGAAATTAAAAATGTTTTAGATATTTGGCAGCGATATTTCAGAGGAGTTTTATTATTAAAAACGCAAAAAAATTTTTTAAATCAAGCGGATCCTTCTTCAGCAAAATTAAGAAATATTTTAGATCTAATCCAAAGAGTAAATTTTTTAATATCTAATACTAATGTCAGTCCTAAGTTAGCTTTAGAAACCTTGATGTTAGAGATATAATTTAATATTTTAAGAAAAAAAGAGCTCACAATTTTTTTTGTGAGATTTTAAATTTGGACAAAGAGCGCAATAGCAAAAATCATTTTTCCTCCGGCAAATAGCGTAGTTAAAAAATTAACGCCATGGGTATCTATAAGGCCCCATTTTTCAAACGTGCTTCCCAAGAAACTATCTATTATCGTTCCCATAAATCCAAAGATAAGACATAAAAATAATATTATCGTTGGATAAGAATAACCGAGGATAGGGAGAGGAAGTAGGAAACAAGTAATTATTGCTGATCCAGCTAAAGCAGCTATAAATCCTTTTATTGATATCGCTCCTGTAGTTCCTGCTTGGGCCTTAGTCCATATTAATATTTTTTTTATATCGGCTAATTTTCTTACTTTTCTTACATCTACCATTAATATATAATTTTTACCGTAGATATTACCAAGTTCTGTGGCAAGCGTATCTGATAAAGCTACAGCTATAGATGTTACTAGTGCCGCATAGAGGATTTCGTTAGGACTGTAATTAGTTACTATAGCAAGAATAGCAAAATAACCAGCAGCTCCACCATTAGCAAGGACATTGCGAAAGGTTCTAATCTCTTGCCCTAATCCTAATTCTTGTTTGATTATATTTTTATGATTAGAAGCCCAGCTTCCAATTATAAAAAATACTATCAAAGGCGCTAACCATTTAGCTCCTCCAGCTATCAAACAGAGAGATCCTATAATAATGGTTGCTACTATCGCTGTCCAATCAATTTTCTTTTTCCTATAGGCCCAATAAAAAATTAGGCTGGAAAATATAATCATTACTATTGATGCCGGGTTAAAAATATTGGCTATCAAATCCATTTGTTTCACCTCCTATTGTAATGTAAATGATCTTTAATATATTATACTAAATAGTTTTTACCATATTTTGACTAATTTGGCAACCCTGATATTGATTTTTTAAAAGAAATTTGATAGATTTAAAACATAGTTCTTTTCATTTGTAAAAATGGACTATGAAAGATATAGGAGGTAATAATGATGGAAAAAAGAGGATTCAAGTTTTTATTAATTGGGCTACTAGTTATTGTAGGAATAGTAGCATTATTAGATGGTTTTTACGCGACATTATGGCCAAAGATATTAATTTTTCTGCTACTTGCAGTAATCTTTGGTTTAGTGTTAAACAGGGAACCAAATAATATAATTAAAAATCTCAGAGGCGAGAATAAGAAAAAATTATTTGATATATTTTTTAAATCGTTAACAGTATTGTTAGTTAGTGGTTTAGGAATATATGCCGTTTTTCTTTTTCTTGACGGAGTGATCGACCTCGCTGCTTTCAGTTTACTTTGTGCTGTTATTTTATCAGTTTTTGGATATTGTGAGATACATAATAACGCTGTCGGTTCTAAATAAGAACCGATTTTTTTTGACATCTGTCCGACAAGCCCCGATGCTTGGCATCGGGGAAGGATAGGACAAGAATAGCAATGGCGAGGAGGACGTATTTAAGATATAATGTAAGTAATGACTATAAGAAGAACATCTCATTCTCTATATGATCTATGGTATCACATAGCATCACATAGCAAGGAGTACCAAGTATCGCAAGAAGATATTCACCAACCCAAGAACTATCCAACGTGTAAAAGAAATCCTCCGAGCCATTGCGTATCATTATGATATAGACATCCAAGAGGTAGAGATATGTCCTGACCACATTCATCTTTTAGCCTCGGCTCCGCCGAGGATTGCTCCCTCCCAAATAGCACAGATCTTGAAAAGTAAATCAATAGAGATACTACTCAAGGAGTTTCCCTGGCTAAAGAACGAGTATTGGGGAGGAGAAATATGGGTAACAGGATACTTTGTACGTTCTATTGGTGAATATCTAACCAAAGAAC